>Ga0209596_1000776_pt1 | contig 28843 bp, 25 predicted proteins | sample M_130807_MF_Meta_FD_187314 | JGI IMG/M metagenome (GOLD analysis project Ga0209596, IMG submission 187314) | Freshwater microbial communities from Lake Montjoie, Canada to study carbon cycling - M_130807_MF_MetaG (SPAdes) (version 2) | ecosystem: Environmental > Aquatic > Freshwater > Lake... | reverse complement strand
AGTAAAACGGAAAATGTTATCTACAAAGAAAAGAATATCTTTTCCCTGACCAGTTCCATCCCCATCACGGAAATATTCTGCAATAGTTAATCCGCTTAACGCCACTCTAGCTCTAGCTCCTGGAGGTTCGTTCATTTGTCCAAAAACAAACGTTGCTTTACTATCTTCTAAACCTTTAATATTTACTTTGCTTAAATCCCATCCACCTTCTTCCATACTATGCTTAAATTCTTCGCCATAGTTCATAATACCTGCTTCAATCATCTCTCTCATCAAATCATTTCCTTCTCTCGTTCTTTCCCCCACACCAGCAAATACAGATAAACCTGCATATGCTTTTGCAATATTGTTAATCAACTCCTGAATTAATACTGTTTTACCTACCCCAGCACCACCAAATAATCCAATTTTACCACCCTTTGCATAAGGCTCAATCAAATCGATAACTTTAATACCAGTAAATAATATTTCACTTGCTGTGCTTAAGTTTTCAAACAATGGCGGTTTGTTATGAATAGGGCGACCACCTACTTTACTTACTTGTGGTAAACCATCAATAGCATCGCCTGTTACATTAAATAATCGGCCTTTGATAGCCTCGCCAACAGGCATTGCAATTGCTTTACCTGTATCAATTACAACAGTACCTCTTACCAATCCTTCGGTACCATCCATAGCAATAGTACGTACACTATCTTCGCCCAAATGTTGTTGTACTTCAAGTACTAAAATGTCGCCATTTTCTTTTTTAAGTTCTAAGGCGTTTAAAATTTCTGGAAGCTTGCTACCACTATCAAACTGCACATCAACCACCGCTCCAATTACTGATTTTACTTTACCTGTATTAGTCATAAAAATGTATTAACTATATGTAGTATATATTTTGAGCGGCAAAGGTAGGCAATTCAATCAAAAAAGGAAAATGAAAAATGAGGAAATAGCAGATTTTTGCTCACTTATTTTGAAAAAAATGTGGGCAACACCTGTTTTTAAATGTTATTAATGCAATTAATTACTTTTGCCTAAACTATGGCACTACTTACTACCGATATTAATTTGGCAATTATGGCCTTACAAAACGATGATATTATTGGCTTACCTACCGAAACGGTTTACGGTTTAGCAGGAAACATATATAGTGAAAAAGCTATTAAAAAAATATTTGAAACCAAAAAAAGACCATTTTTTAATCCGCTTATAGTGCATATAAAAAATATTGATTATTTAGATGTAGTTGCACAAAACATTCCAGCAAAAGCCCTTTTATTAGCCCAACATTTTTGGCCAGGGCCTTTAACACTTTTGTTAGATAAAAGAGCTGATGTTCCCAATATTGTTACTGCAGATAAGCCAACAGTAGCCGTTCGTATTCCAAACCATCCAATGGCTTTGGTGCTTTTACAACAATTAAATTTTCCATTGGCGGCACCAAGTGCAAACCCATTTACCACTATTAGTAGCACTACTGCCCAGCACGTAAAAGAGTATTTTGATAAAGATTTAGATATTATTTTAGATGGCGGTGAATGTACAAAAGGTATTGAAAGTACCATTGTTGGTTTTACTGGAGATGATGTAATTATTTATAGATTAGGGGCCATTACTGAAACCGATTTAGAAAAAATTGTAGGCGAAGTAAGTATTTATATTGGGCAAGATGATAAACCTATTGCACCAGGCATGTTGCTAAAACACTATTCGCCAAAAACAAAAACAGTTTTATTGGAGAATGATGTAAACCTTCAATTAAATAACTTAGCCATTAAAAAAATTGGTGCATTGGTTTTTAATAAAAAAATAGACGATGAAAGAATTGTTGAGCAAGAAATTTTATCGGAAGCTAGTAATTTAGAAGAAGCAGCAAAAAACTTATACGCTGCCTTACACCGATTAGATAAAAGTAACGTAGATATTATTTTAATAGCATTACTACCCAATGAAGGTATTGGAAAAAGTATAAATGACCGGTTGAGAAGAGCAGTGAATTAATAATTTAAAACAAAATATTTTATATTATTAATGGTACTAACCATACTACCACTTTTTAAGCTGCCACTAAAATTTTCGAAAGATGAAAAATATACAAAGCTGTTTCCTCCAATATTTTTAATTTTACCTCTAAACGCTTTGTCTTCAAAAAAACCATAATACGCAAAGAAAGTTGAGCCGAGTGTTTTTAATTTACCTCTATATCCTTCGTTATCAAAACTACTATACCAAGCTATGTTTTGTTGTCCAATTTTTTTTATATTTCCTTTAAAAGCAGCGTCTTCGTAGTTTAAAAAATAATCAAAACTAATTGAGCCAATAGTTTTTATTTTACCTTTTAGTGTTTCGTTTTCAAAAGAAGTATAGTAGGTAAGCATAATTCTGCCAATATATTTTACTTTCCCTTGTAAGGCCGCATCATCGTTTTGAGTATAATATTCTACTCTGCCTACATAAGGATCTAACTGGCCGCCAAAGTTTTCTTGTATACCCATAAAACGATCGTAACCCCATTTGCTTAGGTTACCATCTTTTGTTAAATAAAGTTGTACATTTTCATCAAGACTTATTATAAACACATCTAACGTACCATTGCCTTTAATATTTACCTGAGAAAGTTTTTGCCCATTAATTGTTACAAAAAAACAAAAGGTAAGTAGGGTAATGAATAGTTTTTGCATACGTCATACATTTATTAATATAAAATTAAGTTATTTTTTTACACAAATTTTGGACTATACATAAACAGCTCAAATTATTTAACGAAAACTAATGGCAAAGAAAAAATACTTCTTCTACTTCGGTTACAACGTCTATTTATCTAGATGATGTATTACTAAATTGCTTTTTACCGTTTATCAAAATCTTTTGTAAAAAATACACCATGTTGCAAATAATTGTACATTTGCAACATAGTTACAAATTATAAAAGTATGAAAAGCGTTATATTTTTTTTAGCAGCATTATTTAGCATAGCACTATCATTTGCTTTTGCAACAGAAAAAAAAGATGAATTAAAAGGTTCATTTTCTGGAAAAGTTACCACTATAAATGGGAACAGTATTATAGGTGCAAGCATTTATTTTACCGATATTAAAGTAGGCAGTGTAAGCGATATTAATGGAAATTTTAGTTTTCAGAATATACCGGAGGGTAAACATTTGGTAGAAATTAGTCATGTAGGCTACTCAACAATTATTGAGCAAGTCGATATTATTGGCGATACAAAAAAAGATTTTATTTTAAACCAATCTGTAGTGGAAAATAATGCCGTAATTGTAACAGGCGTAGGCAGTGCAACTACATCTAAAAAAATTCCTTTTTCTGTAGTAAGTGTGGGTAAGCAAGCCATTTTTCAAAATGCTAGTACTAATTTAATGGAGAGTATTGCAAAAATTGGTGGTGTGTCCACTTTAGCCACTGGCCCAGCAATTAGCAAACCAGTAATACGTGGCTTAGGTTATAATAGGGTATTAACTATAAACGATGGTGTACGGCAAGAGGGGCAACAATGGGGCGATGAGCATGGTATTGAAATTGATGAAGCTAGTGTAAGTAAAGTAGAATTATTAAAAGGACCAGCATCGTTAATTTATGGAAGCGATGCTATGGCAGGTGTGCTAAATATTATTACGAATGTACCTGTGGCCAACAATACCATTAAAGGGAACGTTAGCAGTAACTACCAAACCAATAATCGCTTACGTAGTGTAAACGCTACCGCTAGTGGAAACAAGAATGGATTTAATTGGAGTATGTATAGCAGCAATAGAGCAGCTGCAGATTATAAAAATAAGTACGATGGATATGTATATAATTCTAAGTTTAAAGAAAATAATGTAGGTGGCTATTTAGGGTACAATGGCAATTGGGGTTACAGCCATTTATTAGTTAGTAAGTTTAATTTAACAACAGGCTTGGTAGAGGGCGAAAGAGATACAGAAGGATATTTTATTAAACCCTTAGCAGGCGGCGGAGAAGCTAGAGCAACGGATGATGATTTTAAAAGCACCACGGCCCAAATCCCCTATCAACAAATTCAGCATTTTAAAATTGCTACCGACAATAGTTTTAAAATAAATAAAAATCGCTTGTCTCTTAATATTGGTTTTCAACAAAATAAAAGAGAAGAATTTGGAAATATTGATGATTTAAATGAAAGAGCTTTATTTTTTGACTTAAAAACAGTAACCTACACCACACAATTACATCTTGCTGAAAAAAATGGTTTCAAAACATCGATTGGTGTGAATGGCATGCAACAAAATAATACAAATAAAGGCATTGAGCAATTAATACCTAACTATAATTTGTTTGATTTTGGCAGTTATGTTTACACACAGAAAACCATAAAAAAAATAACACTCAGCAGCGGAATTAGATATGATATTAGGAATATAAAATCAAAAGATTTGTTAGACGGGAACAGTGTAAAAGGCAATGCGTTTAAAAAAACATTTAGTAATGTATCGGGTAGTATTGGTTTAGCAGCACAAGCAACAGATAAATTAAATCTTAAATTAAATATTGCCAGAGCCTTTAGAGCCCCAAGTATTCCTGAGCTAGCTAGTAATGGTGCACATGAAGGCACTATACGTTACGAATATGGAAATACTAGTTTAAAAAGCGAAACAAGTATACAGATAGATGGTGGGGTTGACTATAATACAGAGCATTTGTCGTTGGGGTTAAATGTATTTTATAACAACTTTACTAATTTTATTTTTTATAGTAAATTAGAAGCCGCAGGTGGTGGAGATAGTTTAGTAAACGTAAATGGAGATGATTTAACCGCTTTTAAATTTAATCAACAAAATGCAGCATTAGCAGGCTTTGAAGCTACTATTGATATTCACCCACACCCATTAGATTGGCTACATATACAAAATACTTTTTCGTTAGTAAGTGGTAAGTTTACAAAAGCTATTAAAGGCAGTAAAAATTTACCTTTTATACCTGCTCCAAAATTAGTAACAGAATTTAGAGGAAATTTTAAAAATATAGGCACTAGCTTGAAAAATATTTACGCAAAAATTGAGTTAGATAATACGTTTTCTCAAAACAATATTTTTACTGCCTATAATACCGAAACTGCAACCAATGGGTATACTTTACTAAATATTGGATTAGGTACCGATGTGGTAAACAAAAAAGGTAAGACTATTTTGAATGTTGCTATAAGTGGTTTAAACTTAGCAGATGTGGCGTACCAAAATCATTTAAGCCGTTTAAAATATGCAGCCGAAAATATGGCTAGTGGACGAACCGGTGTTTTTAATATGGGCAAAAATTTTAGTATTAAAGTTAATATTCCTTTTATAGGTAAGTTTTAAAAAGTTGTCTTCAAAAAAAAGAAATAAAATGTTATAGATAAATATTAATACCACCGCTTTACTCTTTCCTGCAATTACGTTGCTAATGTTAGTCTATACCAATCGGTTTTTATCGTTAGCATCCTTAGTTGGAAAATTACATACCGAATATATTATTGGTCAAAAAGAAAAAAACATTTTACTAAAAATATAAAGTATTCTTAGCCGCTTAAACCTTATACGTTATATGCAAGACTTGCGTATTTTTAGTTTTTTATGCTCTGTACTTTGTATGTATTCGGTTTTTAGGGGATGGCAAATCTTGTCGCATTCGATATTTTCGGCTAGTATACTTTTTTTATTAGGCTCAATTATTTTATCGGGTTTAGAAATTAATAAAAGTACGAAAGCAATTGAAGTAAAACTTAGCGATATGGAAGAATTAAACGGTGCAACTATTTTTACAGATATTTTTAAAAAGGATGATGAATAGACTTAATTATCAAATATTCTTGGGCTATTGGTTTTATAATTTTTATCATACTTAACAAAAAGATATAAATACACTACCCTGCTTAAACGCATTAACCAAGGCTGCAATAAAACAATCAATAAAATATTAAAGCCAAGCCAATAAAATATTCGATTATCATTAATAGAAACACCAATTATCACCCACCAAGCAATAAATGTAGCAACAGATAATGCAACCGTTAATGCATAACTAACATAGCCTGTACCGTACCAAAAGCCAGTTTCTAATTCGTATTTTTGTAAGCAATGGGGGCATTCATCGTACATATCAAATGTATGGCTAAGCTTTAAGCTTTTGTAGGTATTATTATTTTTAAACATTGGGCCTCTTCTACATCTTGGGCATTTCATACTAAAAACACTCCATAGGGTATTGGGTTTGGGCATCATCTCTCGACTCATAGTACAAAGGTACTACTTTAGCTATTTATTAAATTTATACTTAAAATAAAGCATAAGTAAACTCATTACTAGAACCATACTATTTGTATAAATAATAGCAGTATCCTTAACTAATAACCCATAGGTAAGCCACATGGTAACGCCCAAAATTAACAGCAACAACATTTGAAGCGATAAATCTTTTGCCGATTTTGTTTTCCAAATTTGAAGTACTTGTGGTAAAAATGTTATAGAGGTTATAGTACCTGCGGCTAAGCCTAAAATTTGTATCGCTGTCATTGGTTGTTGGTTTAAGTGTTTAAAGGTTTAGAAAGTTTAGAGGTTTAGAGGTTTGGAGATTTAAAGATTTAAAGATTTAGAAAAAAACTTCTAACCCTGTTTAAATTATTCATTAATAAATTATACTGTAGCTAATGGTTTTTTTCTTTCGCCTATTTGCTGCCTCCACATAGCATAATACAACCCTTTTTCGGCCAATAAAATTTCATGGGTACCCATTTCTACAACATCCCCTTTTTCTAAAACATAAATTTTGTTAGCATGCATTATGGTACTTAAGCGGTGTGCTATCAAAATAGTTATTTGTTCTTTTTGGTTAGATATTTCTCTAATGGTATTTGTAATTTCTTCTTCGGTTAAACTATCCAAAGCACTTGTAGCTTCGTCAAAAATAAGTAAATGGGGTTTACGTAGTAATGCTCTGGCAATAGACAAACGTTGTTTTTCGCCGCCGCTTAATTTTAAACCCCCTTCGCCAATTATAGTATCCAAGCCATTTTCGGCTCTTGCCAATAAATTGGTACAACTTGCTTTGGCTAATACATCAGTTAATAATTCGTTGCAAGCTGTTGGGTTTACAAATAATAAATTTTCTTTTATGGTACCACTAAATAAATTAGTGTCTTGTGTTACAAAGCCAATTTGATTTCTTAAATCATCAAAATGAATTTCGTTTTCATCTAATTTATTATATAAAATTTTACCTTCTTGTGGCCTATACAATCCAACTAACAATTTCATTAAGGTACTTTTTCCGCTACCACTTGGACCTACAAAAGCAATGGTTTCGCCAAGTTTAGCTTCAAAGCTAATATTATCGATTGCTTTGTGAGAGGCCGTTTTATGTTTAAAAGAAACATCATTAAATTCCAACGAATTTATTTCGCCCAATGGTTTAGGATTAGCCGGCTCCAACTCTGGAGCTTTTTGCATTAAGTTATGAAAATTATTTAACGATGCTTCTGCCTCTCTATAACTCAAAATAATATTCCCAATTTCTTGTAGTGGTCCAAAAATAAAGAAGGAATAAAACAATAAAGAAATATATTGCCCAGGGGTTATTAATGTATCATAAATTAATAATAATAAAATAAATACAATTGCTTGGCGCAACAAGTTTACAAAAGTGCCTTGTACAAAACTTAAACTACGCAATTTTTTTACCTTAGTTATTTCTAACCCTAAAATTTTAAAGGTATTTTTATTTAATCTACCCACCTCTTGATTAGTTAATCCAAGACTTTTAACTAATTCAATATTACGTAAACTTTCGGTGGTACTACCAGCCAATGCAGTAGTTTCTTTTACGATTGTTTTTTGTACTGCTTTTATTTTTTTACTTAGCACACTAATTAATAAACTTAGTACCAAAGCGCCGCCAATATAAACCAACGGAATACTCCAATGTATTCTAAAAGCAAAAACTATCACAAACACTAAGCCTACAAACACACCAAATAAAACATTTATAAAAGAAGAAATAAAGCGTTCGGTATCAGTACGTACTTTTGTTAAAATAGATAAGGTTTCGCCGCTGCGTTGATCTTCAAATTGTTCGTAAGGCAACTTCATACTATGTGCCAACCCATCTGTAAATATTTTTGCTCCAAATTTTTGTATTACTACACTACTAAAATAATCTTGAAATGCTTTAGCAATACGACTTACCATTGCCACACTAATTAATATGCCCAACATACCCATTACACCCCAAATAAAGTCAGTTTTTGTACGTGGTAATTTACCTTCCACATCATACGAAAGAGGATGAATAATAAATTGGTCAAACAATTTTCCTGCAAAAAATGGGTCGAGTAATGAAAAACATTGGTTTACTGCCGCCAAAAAAAGAGATAAGGCTACCAACCATTTATACGGTTTTAAATAATGTAATAAAATCTTCATAAAAAAATTTAATAAAAAAACATCGAAATTATTCAATGTTTAATTTAATTTATCCTGCCCAACCCTCCCTATCCAAACTTCTATATTGAATAGCTTCTGCTAAATGCTCTGGCTTAATATCTTGGCTAGCAGCTAAATCAGCAATAGTTCGGCTAACTTTTAATATTCTATCATAAGCTCTGGCACTTAAGTTAAGTTTTTCCATTGCTGTTTTTAATAAGTTTTGGGCTGGTGTACTTATTACGCAAATTTCTTTTAATTGCTTGCTACTCATTTGGGCATTAGCATAAACGCCTTCGCTATTTTTATACCGTTCGGTTTGTATATCTCTTGCTTTTATAACTCGTTCTCTTATGCTTTCGCTTTTTTCAAATTGTTGAGTGCTTGATAGTTCACTAAAGGCAACTGGTGTAACTTCTACATGTAAATCAATTCTATCTAATAAGGGACCGCTAATTTTATTTAAATATTTTTGTACCATACCTGGGCCACAAGTACATTCTTTTTCGGGATGATTAAAATACCCACACGGGCAGGGATTCATACTTGCAATTAACATAAAACTTGCAGGAAAATCTAATGCCACTTTTGCTCTACTAATGGTAACTTTTCGTTCTTCCATAGGTTGCCGCATTACTTCTAAAACAGAACGTTTAAACTCTGGCAATTCATCTAAAAATAAAACACCATTATGTGCTAACGAAATTTCGCCAGGCTGTGGATTTCCACCACCACCAACTAATGCCACATCGCTAATGGTATGGTGTGGGCTTCTATAAGGTCGTTTACTTATAAGCGTTGCATTCTCAGGTAGCTTACCAGCTACGCTGTGAATTTTTGTAGTTTCTAAGGCCTCCTGTAAACTTAACGGTGGTAAAATAGTTGGTAATCTTTTTGCCAACATAGTTTTACCTGCTCCCGGCGGTCCAATTAATATGGCATTATGTCCGCCAGCTGCCGCAATTTCTAAGGCTCTCTTAATATTTTCTTGTCCTTTTACATCGCAAAAATCTATATCAAAATTACTTTGTGCATAAGCAAACTCTTCTCTTGTATTTACTATGGTTGGTTGTAGAGAATTTTCATTTGCAAAAAATTCAATTACTTCATTTATATGGCTAACACCATACACATTTAAGTTGTTGACCAATGCTGCTTCTTTTGCATTTGCTAAAGGCAAAATCAATCCTTTAAACTCTTCTTTACGTGCCTGTATAGCAATAGGCAATGCCCCTTTTATAGAGCGTACTTCGCCATCTAAACTTAACTCTCCCATTATTACGTACTCACTTAATTTTTCGGGATTTTCAATTTGCTCTGTAGCACCTAATGTTCCAATGGCAATAGGTAAATCAAATGCTGTACCTGTTTTACGAATATCTGCAGGGGCTAAATTAACCACCAGCTTTGTACGTGGCATAAAATATTTATTACTTTTTATTGCACTTTCTACTCGTTGTAAACTTTCTTTTACGGCATTATCTGGTAAGCCAACTATATAATAGTTTTGTCCTTGGCTATTAACGCTTACTTCCACAGTAATTGAAATTGCTTCTACCCCATACACTGCACTTCCATAGGTTTTAACTAACATAACTAATTATTGTAGGCCCAAATTAAGCAAAAACTTTTAAAGCAAAACTGTTTACTTTGTTGAATGTTTCTAAAAGTAGTTCTATAAAAAATTAAATACACAAAAACAAAATGACAGATCAGTTAAATGAATTTACAAATGAAAATGGCTGCCCTAAATGTGGCAATATGCTAACAAGTGCAGTAAAATATACGTGGTGGGGAGGCTTTATTGGCCCTAAATTATTGCATCATACTAAATGCAATACTTGTAAATTTACGTACAATAGTAAAAGCAGAAGGTCGAACACTAGTGGAATTATTATTTATTCTATACTACTATTTGTAGTAGCATTTGCTATGGTATTTTTTATTAATAAAAAATAATTAGGTTACTGTATAGAATCTTTAATAGATACCCATTTGCCACATTTAACATTTTTTATAATTTTTCCAACATATCCACCACTCCCTCTTGCTGTAAAATTAAATAACCAAGCCTATCGTTACTTACGCCATCTTTTAATTGATAGCTAAATTGTATTTTTTCGTTTGCAATAGCTGTTTCAAAATATTTAAAACTAATATTCTTATGCTGTTTTAATTCTTCGGCTATTTCGTACAAATGTGTAGATAATACAAATAATGAATTTGTTTTTTTATGCAACCCCTCTATAACAGTTGCTGAGCATTTCATAGCATCTTGCACATTGGTGCCTTTAAATAATTCATCTATTAAAATCAACCATTTTTTTCCATTACTAATTTTTGCAATGGTGGCTTTTATACGTTGTACTTCGTTATAAAAATAACTTTCGCCTTTTACTAAATTATCAACCACATTTATATTACTTAGTAACCCATCAAAATAAGTAAGTTTCATTTGGGTGGCTGGTACTGCCATTCCTGTATGTGCTAAAAAAACTGCACTACCCACCGATTTTATAAAAGTGCTTTTGCCCGCCATATTTGCACCCGTTAAAAATAAAAAATTTACAGCATCATTTAGCTCCACATTATAGTTGACAGGTGTAGCCAATAGTAAATGATAAAGCCCCTGTGCTTGCAATACAGGTTTATCATTTTTAACAAAAGTTGGAAAAACTAAGTTATATTTTTTAACCGCTTTGGCCATACCCAACCAAGCATCAAGCCTAGCATGAATAGCCAATAAATCAAGCACATTTATTTTGTATTTGTATCTAATAAAATGAGCTAGTTGTAACAATTCCCCATTGGGTAAGTCTTTACCTGTAGCATATTTTTGAGTATTAGCAAATTGTGTTTTTTGTAACGCCTTATTAGCACTTTCAAGTATTTCTTTTAAGGGCAAGGGTGTATTTTCATCTAACAACACACTAACCCATTCTTTCATCCCCTTAATAAAATCAAAACAATGTTGAACACTATATTTTACTAATGAATAATCTGGGCCATGAAATACTTTATAATTAAATGTTTGAAAAGCGCTTCCACTTTCGGGTATTTCATCGAGTGTGGCGGTAAAAAATTTTTCAACTACCATTATGGTGCCATTGCTAATAATAGTGGGCAAAAAGGCACTTTTATTAATTAAAAGCTGTACGGTTTTTTGTACCCCTTGTATTTGGTCTACTGAATTTAGTGGTGTAGTAAAGTTATAATACAGTTGCTCTTTTCCATTTAATGTATTGCATAAATTTAGCTTATTAAAAACCGATAAATCTTCTTCCGCACTAAAAATGGATATATCGTTAAGTGTTGTTTTATCTATTTCCATTGCCCCTAACCCCTAAAGGGTAATTTTATCGGTTAAATAATAATCGCTGCCCTCTACTCTCTTCATTAAGCTTTCCATTAGCCCAAACCAAGTTACCATTTACAAATGTTTTATCTATAGATGCAGAAAATGTAAAATTCTCTAAAGGACTCCATCCACATTTATAAAAAACGTTTTCTTTGGTTACTTTATGTGGCTTATTGGTATCAACCACAACCAAATCGGCATAATAACCCTCATTAATAAATCCTCTATTTTCAATAGCAAAACAATCTGCAACAGCATGGCTCATTTTTTGGGCAATTTTTTCTAACGATATTTTGCCTTGCTGGTAATAGTGCAACATTAATAAAAGTGGGTGTTGCACTAAAGGTAAACCTGCATGTGCATGCTCATAACTTCCTTCTTTTTCCGTTAATAAATGGGGTGCATGGTCTGTTGCAATCACATCTAATCTATCATCTAACAAGGCTTTCCACAATGCTTCTTTATTATGTGGAGCTTTTATTGCAGGGTTACATTTTATTTTGTAGCCCAATGTATCGTAATCGTCTGCTGTAAAATGTAGGTGATGTATACAAACTTCTGCCGTAATTCGTTTATCTTTTAAAGGCAACATATTGCCAAATAGTTGTATTTCTTTTTCGGTACTAATATGTAAAATATGTAAGCGGCTATTATATTTTTTTGCAAACTGTATAGCCGTTAAACTACTTTCGTAACAAGCCTCATCGTTTCGTATTATGGGGTGATGGTTAGCATTAAAGACTCCAACTTTTTGCTTTAACTCTTCATAATTTATTTTAATAATACGCTCATCTTCGCAATGTGTAGCAATTAACAATTCGCTTCCGCTAAAAATTTTATCTAATGAAGTGTGGCTATCTACTAACATATTTCCTGTACTTGCACCCATAAAAATTTTTACCCCACAAACATCATTTTTATGTGCATTCATTTTTAATACTTCCTCGGCATTTGTATTACTTGTACCCATAAAAAATGAGTAATTAGCCAAGGATGTATTTTTTGCAATATTGTATTTATCTTCTAACAACTCCCCAGTAAGTGCATTGGGTATTGTATTTGGCATTTCCATAAAACTGGTAACTCCTCCTGCAACGGCAGCTCTACTTTCTGAGTTTATGGTTGCTTTATGGGTAAGCCCAGGCTCTCTAAAATGCACTTGATCGTCTATTACACCAGGGAAGAGATTTTTTCCTTCTCCATTTATTTCTATACAGCCTCCTTTTACATCTATAGTATTGTCAATTCTTTCAATACGTTCCCCATTGATTAAAACATCTTTATTGGTAATTTTTCCATCATTTACTACTTGTATGTTTTTAAAAAGGTATTTTTGCATATCTTGAAAATATTGTAGTTAAACTACTAAAACTAATGCAAATTATTAAAAGCTTACTCAATCTTTTTATTTTTATTTTACCAGGTTTTGCTATGGCACAGTCAACCTATTTAAACCAAGGTAGTAAAGATTATCATTTTGTAGAGCGAATTGAAATTAAGCAGCAAACCAATACACATTTAAATTTTAGTACATTAAAACCTTTTAACCGTAAAGCCATTGTACGGGAAGTTGAATTTTTAGATAGTGCAAGGTTAGGCTACGCCGATTCCATTGCCGGAATAGATAAATACAAAGAGTTGACAAGTTTGTGGTTAACCCCAATTGATGAATACAATATGCAAAGTTTGCTTATGAATAATAGTGAGTGGGTTACGGTACCAAAAGAAAATTTCAATAGTAAAAAAGCATTATTAAGATCGTTTTACAAAACCAAAACAAATTTTTTAGAAGTAAATACCAAAGACTTTTTTTTAGTGGTAAACCCTGTATTACAAATTCATCAAGCTATAGAGTCAGGGTACGATCAAGCCATATTTTTAAATAGCCGTGGTATTACGGCCAGAGGGATGATTGCAAAAAAAATAGGCTTTTCTACGTTTATTACAGATAACCAAGAAAGAGGGCCACAGTTTTTTCAACAACAAGTTAGTAAGTTTAATGCGGTGGCTGGTGTAGGTTTTTACAAACCTTTTAAAACTAACGGAGTTGATTATTTTGATGCAAGAGGTAGCATTAATTTTAATGTTACAAAATATATTGATGTACAATTTGGGCACGATAAAAATTTTATTGGAAACGGATACCGAAGTTTATTTTTAAGTGATTGGGGTAACAGTTATTTATTTGCTAAGTTGAATACAAAAATTTGGAAATTAAATTACCAAAACCTGTTTATGGAACTTACGCCACAGTTTAAAAAAGCTGGCGATACGTTATTACCTCGTAAATATGCAGCCATACATCACTTAAGTACGAATCTTACAAAGTGGTTAAACATTGGTGTGTTTGAAGGAGTTGTGTTTGGTAGAAAAGACCATTTTGATTTTCAATACCTAAACCCAATTATTTTTTACCGCCATATAGAAGGCTCTGTGGGTAGCCCAGATAATGCTATGGCAGGTTTAGATTTTAAAGCCAATATTGCACATAGGGCTCAAGTGTATGGTCAGTTTTTGTTAGATGAATTTGTTTTATCGAAAATAAGAAATAGACCTACAAGCTGGGTAAATAAATTTGGCCTACAAGCTGGTATTAAATATATAGATGCTTTTGGGGTAAAAAATTTAGATGTTCAAGTAGAAACAAATAGAGTGCGGCCATTTACCTATTCAAGAGATTCTATTACAAATTACACACACTACAATCAACCATTAGCACACCCGTTAGGTGCAAATTTTCAAGAATTTATTGGTATAATTCGTTACCAACCCTTTCCTAAATGGTATGTATATGCACAAGCTATTTATTTTAACCAAGGGTTAGATAGTGCAAATAAAAATTTTGGCGGCAATATTTTTAAAGACTACCGCACAAGAAGTGGCGATGATGGATTTAAAGTAGCGGGCGGTAGAAAAGCTACTGGCTTAAATGGACTTTTACAAGTTAGTTATGAGTGGAAAGAAAATTTATTTTTTGACGTATCCATGTTGTACAGAAATTACAAAATACAAAATGTAGCTAGTCAAATTAATACAACCATGGTTACAGCAGGAATACGGATAAATATGTTTAAACGTAATTACGATTTTTAATACCAAAATTATTTGCCGCTTTAACAAAATTATTTTGTTAAACTTTTAAACTTTATAAAGATTATCCAATACATTAAAGTATGGTTACTTAAATGTATCATTTAACAATTACACAATTTGTAGTGGCTATTTTGATGATATTATTATGTAAATTTACAAAATGAGGAAAATTCTTTTTTTTATAGTTTTACTCTATTCTACACCAACTACTGCTCAAACACCGTGGAGAAATACGGTTATTGCTCGGGTTATAGATACCAAATTTCAATTCGTAAATATACAAACAGGTTTACCTGTAGATTCCCGGTTATGGGATGAGGCTGATCCTTTTGTCAATGGCTTTTCAAGGGTTTTTCTGAAAGACAAATTTTCGTTTGTAAACAATGAAGGCAAACTGATTAATCCCATAGAATTGGATAATGCCAGGGATTTTTCGAATAAAATGGCAGCAGTGCAAAAAAATGGAAAATGGGGATTTATCAACGAATCAGGTAAAATAGTTTTTCCTTTTAAATACGATATAGTTTTTGATTTTGAAGATGCTGTATCCGTTGCCTATGAAAATAAAAAATGGTGGTTAATCAGCAATAAAGGAGATGTGATTAAATTGCTTGATATTTCAGTTTGTTTTGGTTTTAAAAACGGAGCAGCAAAAGTTATAAAAGATGATTATGAAGGTGTATTATACAGCAACGGAAGCATAATCCTTAATAAATCTAAAAAAAACAACAGCACATCAATACCTTATCATCCAAATTCAAATGTTATAAATTCAGTTTGTCCTCCTAACATTAATTTTGAAAATGGTAATTTTTCAAACTGGCTGTGTTATATCGGCCGGGTAGATTCGGTTGGAAACACAAATAATACAACCATGATTCCTGCTACCCCAGTAGCACCCGTAAATAATAGGCATACAATAGTACTCAAGGCAACCCCGTCTTTACTCGATTTTTACGGTTTATTTCCTACCAACCCTCCCGATGGAAGTAATTTTGCAGTAAAGCTTGGCAATACAAGCGTTGGTGCAGAGGCTGAACGGATCCGATATACCATCAGGGTGCCGGTAAACGATACCAATTTTTCTATAAAGTATGATTATGCAGTTGTTTTTGAGAATCCGGGCCATACCCTTTGGACACAGCCAAGATTTAATGCTAAAATTTTAGACTCAGCTACAAACACTTACATTACCTGCGCTTCTTTTGAATATATTGCAACATCCGCGCTTCCGGGGTTTCAGGTTTCAACAGTAAAATCGTCTGTATTATTTAAACCCTGGTCTTCAGTTTTTGTTAGCATGCGGGGTTATGCCGGCAGAACTTTATACCTTGAATTTACAACTGCAGATTGTGTAAGAACAGGACATTGGGGTTATGCTTATGTAGATGTACAAAGTGTGTGTGGCCAGGCAATAGAGATGCAGTACGATTGTATATATCCCAACATTACCACTTTAACCGGCCCCCCGGGGTTTCAAACCTATAAATGGTGGAACCAGAATTTTACAACCCTTATTGGTACCGGTCAAACAATTACCCTTAATCCGGGCCCGGTTGTAAACACGGTAATGTGGTTAGAAATGATCCCTTTTTTGAATTTTGGGTGCAAAGATACTTTGAAGGTAATTATTGCCGGAACTTTGAATCCTCAAATTGCTGTTTCCGATACTATAGTCTGTGGCGTTCCCCATACTTTTACTTTTTATAACAGAACCCTTCCTTCCACTTCAACGATTTGGGATTTTGGGGATGGCTTTTTTGGAACCGGGGATACAGTAACACATACTTATACGCTGCCCGGAAGCTATTTGGTTATACTTAATGTAACGGTTCCAAGCGGATGTAACGGAACTGATTCAATTTTAGTACAATTAAAACCAATACCAACTGTTGTGCAGCCTGCAAATCAAACATTGTGTAATGGTGCAACAACAAATGCAATAGCATTTGCCGGTGCGGTAAGTGGCACAACATATAGCTGGTCAAATAATAATAATACTATTGGATTACCCGGAAGTGGTACAGGCAATATTGCATCCTTTACGGCAATTAATTTAACTAATGCTCCGGTTACCGCAACTATTACTGTTACACCAACTGCTGCTGGCTGTGCAGGGGCGCCACAAACATTTACTATAACAGTAAACCCAACGCCAACTGTTGTACAGCCTGCCAATCAGGTTTTATGTAATGGCGCAACAACAAATACAATAACATTTGCCGGTGCGGTAAGTGGCACAACATACAGCTGGATAAACAGCAACACCTCAATTGGTTTAGCAGGCAGCGGCAATGGAAATATTCCTTCATTCACCGCGCTTAATGGTGGTACAACTTCGGTAACAGCAACAATTACAGTTACACCCACAGCAGCAGGTTGTGCAGGCTTGCCACAAACATTTACTATAACAGTAAACCCAACGCCAACTGTTGTGCAGCCTTCCAATCAAACATTGTGTAATGGTGCAACAACAAATGCAATAGCATTTTCCGGTGCGGTAAGTGGCTCTTCTTTCTCATGGATTAATAGTAATACTTCTATTGGCCTGGCTGCAACAGGTACAGGTAATATTGCATCCTTTACGGCAATTAATTTAACTAATGCTCCGGTTACCGCAACTATTACTGTTACACCAACTGCTGCTGGCTGTGCAGGTACAGCTCAATCATTTTATTTTGTAGTTCAACCGAGGCCTGCAGTTAACCTGGGTCCCGATCTTAATTTATCAACCGGTACTATTTTAAATCTTAATACTATAATTCAAAATGGTCCAATCATTAATTGGGCCTGGGTGCCTATAACCGGGTTAAGCTGCACAAATTGCCCATCACCATCTTTAAAAGTTGCAAATAATATTTCCTATAAAGTAACTGTAACAAACATTTATAGCTGTATTGCATCCGATGATATTTACATCAATACTTATTGCAAAAGTGGGCAGGTATTTATTCCAAATGCATTTACTCCAGATGGGGATGGCCTGAACGATATATTGATGGTAAGGGGTAAAGGAATTTTTGTAAAAACTTTCCGAATTTTTAACCGTTGGGGCGAACTGGTGTTTGAGAAAACAAACTTCAACCCAAATGATATAAAATATGGCTGGGATGGAAAAATAAGAGGCATTCCGGCAACACCTGATGTTTTTGTTTATACCGCCGAAGTGATCTGTGATAATAACGTGGTATATACTTATAAAGGAAACACAACCTTACTGAAATAATTTATTAGTTGAAAAGAATAATAAAATATAAAATAATTTTTTACCTGCTGCTGGTTGCAAATTATGCCAACAGCCAGGATATTAATTTTTCGCAGTTTTATGAATTGCCTTTGCTGCGGAACCCGGCACTTGCAGGAATTTTTGCAGGTGATATAAGGGCCACATCAGCATACAGAAGCCAATGGCAAAGTGTAACCGTACCCTACCGCACCATTGGCCTGGGTTTAGAGTTTAAAAAAACAATCTCCCGCAATTCAAATGATTATTTTACCATTGGTTTACAGACAACCAATGATATAGCCGGAGACTCAAGATTGTTGCGAACACAGGTTTTTCCGGTTTTCAATTTTCATAAATCTCTCAACAGCGAAAAAGACACTTACCTGTCTGCCGGACTGATGGGAGGCCCCGTTATGCAGCGCTTTGATCCATCGCAATTAAGTTTTGATGATCAGTTTGTAAACGGATCATATAGCCCGGTCAACCCCACAAAGCAGGTTTTTACCAATACTGGTTTTACATATTGGGATATTGCAGCCGGCCTCAGTTTCAACAGTGTTGTCGGAAGAGATATACGGTATTATGTTGGTGCCGGGTTGTTTCACTTTACAAAACCAAAAGTTGCTTTTCAAGAACAATACGACATCGTTTTAAATCCTAAATGGGTGATCAATGCAGGTTTATCAAAACCGATAAATGATGCAGATAAAGTTATTTTTTATGCTGATTATTTTATGCAGGGAGGTGCCAGTCAAATACAGGGCGGCTTATTACTAAGTCATGATTTTTTACAGGGTACCGAAAACCAAAAAATTGCTATATCCGGTGGATTATTTTATCGTTACAAAGATGCGCTGATACCGGTTATTAAATTAGATTATAACAAATTGGGATTGGGCATAAACTACGATGTAAACATCAGCAAATTAAAAACAGCATCGCAATACAGAGGCTCATTCGAAATAACAATCTCTTATCAAGGGTACAGCAGCATCCAAAATTCTTCGTTAAAAAAAGTACGCTGCCCCGAATTTTATTAAACAAAAAAAGTAACTTAAAATTTTACAAGTTATAAGTAGTAGCCAGTTCTTTCAGCTCCAAAATGTTGGCAACAGCCAGTTTTTAAAACAAACGGGCTTTATGGATAACTACAGTTGATATTTGAATACTTAATGTGTATGCGATACCGGTTTCTGTTTTTCCATTCAGCAATAAGAAAACAATTTCAAATTCACGGGGCGACAATTCATTAAACGGGTTGCCCGATTTACCGATGCTAGTGGATATCATAATTGCTACTTTACAACTAAGTACAAATATTTTTTAGATGAGTATAGTAATTTTGATACGCCACCAGACTATAAAATTATGAACAAGGTTGCAAACGTTAAATACTACTCTACCGTTAACGAAAAGGTTATACCACGAGAGTTTATTCTATCAATTACATTGGAGAATTTGAGGCTTTTATCTCGGCTATGCAAATTGCCCAAGCCCCAACCAACTTTTAACTCTGGTGTAAGCACAAACATAGGAAAGTAAAAATGAAAGCCAATACCAGCATCTACGCCAAAATCAAATTTGTTTAGTTTAATTAAGTTTTCAGCTTTTCTTGCACCAGCATTAGAAGCTAAATCAAATTCACCTTTAACGCCTGCCATCATGTATACTTTAAAATTATTAATTCTATCGCTACTAAATTTTAATTGTAGGGGTAAGGTTAACGAAATAGATTGAATTTTTTTATTTGTAATCGTATCTTCCCCTGCAGGCTTATCGGGGTATTTTAACGTGTATTGAAATATTTTTTCGGTAAACGTAAGGTTTAATGGAAAAGTACGAATATCAAAATGCTCACTTAAATTAAGATTAACTAACCAGGCAAGGTTAAGTCCAGTACTATTTATACTTTCTACAGCCATAATACTATCTTGCCCTAAAAAAATTGGGTGATGTTGAAAATTAAAGTTAGTACGGTTTACGCCTAAGTTAATACCAAAGTGTACACGTTTGCTATCATGGTCTTGCAAGTTTAAATCCAATGCATTTTGAGAAAAAGCAGTTGAAGTTGAAACTAAAATAAGCCCCAATAAAAAAGTTATTTTGTTCCGCAATAAATACTGCATATGCCTAAACTCAATTTTTTAGAATAGGTATTTGTGTAACCTATATTATTTAAAATAGTAATAAAATTTTTACCTTCCGGAAATTTTTGTATGCTTTCATCCAAGTAAGCATACGCCACTTTGTTTTTACTAATCATTTTACCAACAGTTGGCGTTATAATTTTCATGTATAAATTATACATTGTTTTAACACCTGGTAAAATAGGCTTACTAAATTCTAAAACCACAAGTTTACCCGTGGGTTTTAATACTCTTTTTATTTCACTTAAGCCTTTTTCCAAATCTTCAAAATTACGTACACCAAATGCCACAGTTACGGCATCGAACGTATTATCAGGAAAATTTATTGCTTCGCTATCCCCATTTAACAATTCGATAGTGTTTTGCAAATTGGCTTTAACAATTTTTTGCCTGCCCACATCTAACATTCCATCGCTAATATCAATACCAATAATTTTTTTTAGTTTTAATTGTTTAGCTGCCATAATAGCTACATCTGCAGTGCCAGTGGCAACATCTAACAACTTTTTAGCATCAATTGACTCTAATTGCTTCAATGCCTTTTTTCGCCAACCTATATCTGTGCCTGCACTTAAAAAACGATTTAAAAAATCGTATTTGCCTGCAATATCATTAAACATAGTAGCTACTTGCTCTTTTTTACTTTGATCCGCATTTTTATACGGCACTACGCTATCATGTGCAAAATCTGTCATTAGCTACAAAGATACTATTTACAATTTTATTTGGTGCTGTTGTTGAACTATCCTTAGGTTAAAGGATTGATAACTCATAAGCTTTTTTAGACTGTATATTTGCAGAATGGTTATTAAGTTTGCAAAATATATTATTAGCAGCCCTACTTTTGATAAATGCCCCTTACCCGATAAAACTGAATATGCATTTATTGGACGAAGTAATGTGGGCAAATCTTCTTTAATTAATATGCTTTGTGGTATGGAAAAACTGGCAAAAACTTCTGCATCGCCAGGCAAAACACAGCTTATTAATCATTTTGAAATTTATTCAACCTCTACCCATACAAAAGCAGATAAGCAAGATCATTGGTATTTGGTAGATCTACCTGGTTATGGCTTTGCAAAAGTAAGCCAAAGTAGCCGCCGCCGTTGGGAGCAAATGATTGAAAACTATTTACGTAAAAGAGAAAACTTAAGTTTAGTTTTTGTATTGATAGATGCCCGGCATACTCCACAAAAAATTGACCTAGCTTTTTTGGAACAATTAAAAGGATGGCAAATTCCCTTTGCATTAATTTTTACTAAAAGTGATAAGGAAAAACAAGCCATTGTAAGTAAAAATGTAAAATCGTTTTTAGAAGCTATGAAAAAAACTTGGCAATTTTTACCGCAACATTTTGTAACGAGTGCTGTAAAAAAATTAGGGAAAGATAAAATATTAGCACTTATAGATGAAATAAATACCCAATAGAAGGTATATTTTTACTTCCCAGATCTCCTTTCTTTGATAAAAAATTAGATAAAAAACACCTGTTTAATCTTTTACTTTTAACCTCATTTTGTTCGTTTGGGCAAACAAAAAAATGATTGATAATGCTCTATTGAAGAGGTAAAGAAAAGCAGGCAGCTGATGGGCTCTATACATGCAAATTTAAAAAGCTACTCAGATAGTTGGGTTATGCCGAAAAACAAAAAAGCCAGTAAATTAATTGACTGCTTTATTTGCACAACAACTACTAGCAAAGGCCTCTGGCTTGGCTTTAAAAGCAAAGCCCATTCCTAAAATATAGCCCATAGCCTCTCGTAATGCTTCGTTGCTTTTAAATTGTGGATTAGTATTGATATCGGCATGTACTTCCATATCTACATTATGTTCAGTAAATAAAGTACATAATTCGTAAGCAATTTCAATACTTTTTGCTACCTCTACCAACATACGTTCTTTAATACTGTATTTATGCAATGTTTTTTCGTTGTGAATAAACATAAAACCTCCCCTGCCTTCTCGTAAAAAAACAATTACGGTTGCAAATTCGGTTTCTTTACCTTTTACTTGGCTATCGGTACCAATACAAACTTTTAGCTTATTTCCATCGGTAGTTTCTTTTTTGATGGCATTTTCTACTGCATCTTTAATAGGTAGCTTGATGAGATCTCCATTAAATTTTCTCCATAACATAAAAAAGGGTTTTTTAAAGTTACGGTTATTTTAGTATACCTGATTTACTTTATACCAAAAATAAAAAAAGGATAACATTGCTGTTATTCCTTTAATGTAGACATGAATTTACCTTAGTTTTTTATAATTTTTTCTACTTGGTTTTTGGATTGGGCAAATAGTTGCAGTATAAATATACCATTTGCTTTGTTACTAATATCAATTGTATTCCTTTTGTTGTTGAACCATTTAATACCACGCTAGGTATAGGTAACTTGTGCCCGAAAAAGTATATGCACCAAAGCTACCATAATCACCCGCATTAATAAGGCAAGTAGATATACGATAGGATAAAAGTAGAAATACGATTAATATTGATTTGTAGATAACATAACTAAGGTACAAGCCTCAATTACTTCAATGTTATTTTGGAGAGCTAATTTTTCAAATTCACTATTTTTGGTACCGGGGTTAAATATTATACGCTTAGGTTGCAAAGAAATAATATAACTATAGTACTGTTTTTGGTTGGCAGGATTTACATAAAGTGTAACCGTATCAATATTTTCATACGGCAGTAAAGTTATTTCTATAGTCACAGAAGTAATGGTACCATTCTTTAATCCTATTGCTAAAACACTATGCTTATGTTTAAGTAATTTATTTACTGCTAAATAACTATATCGTTCTGGGTTTGTTGAGACACCTATTACTAATGTTTTTTTATTCATTATATTAAAAATCTTGATTTTACTTCGGGTGTGGGTATCATACAAGCATTTTTTTGGCCAAACCATTTGTATCTATTTTTTGCTATCCAATTATATAAACCATCTCTAACAAACTTAGGCACTAATATAAAAACGTTACATAAAGGCCATGCCCAACCTAAATATTTACATACTTTTAGTGCAGCAGTTGATTGGGTGTGGGTAATTCCATTTTCAATAAACACAAACGATTTCATATCGGTTGTTGGTAAATTATATTGCTGTAATAATTGTACCCCAGCATTGCTTTGTAAAGCAGCAAATTTTAGTACGCCTTGCTTATCTCTTTTAATTACAAAGTTTACAGCAGCATTACAAAAGTTACAGACTCCATCAAATAATATTGTCGGTTGTATATTCATTTTTACAAAGTTACAGCATTAAATAAAGTAAAAACATGCTAATGCAAGTTGCAGTTAGTTTTAATTTCGTATAAGTTCAAAATTGATTTCAAACCCATTTATTTTAAATCATCCAATGGCCGTTTCATTGTAATATATGAGTCATTGTAGCATAAATAAGTATACCCTATTGCCATAAAAGGAGCTACAAAAAGTAATATAACAAAAATAAAAAGTAACTGGTAAAATACAAAGCCTAGTAGAGTAATCCCTATTATGCTTGCGGTTGTAAAATGATAGATTTACCTGCGTCCACCCTTTTAGTAAAGCAACTATTTTTGTATGCCCCATCATACTAATTACTTGCCAAGTACCAACTACCATATAAGCACATATAAATGTATTATTTTGGGTAAGAACAGTTTACACTAAGCTCGCTATCAACAAGGTTACGCTGACATAAAACTCAATTTGTTTAAATTTTTTCATCACTGCATATTTTGAATTTTTAATAATATTTGAAAAATATGCAGTAAATAAAAGCCAGAAAAATCTAGCTTAATTAATTACTCTTTATTTAAAGAACTTTAGTAGCGAACCGGTTATCCAGTTTTCCTCTGCTTTAATCATAACATCCAACATTTTATCTGCTTGGCTACCTAATTTTTTTATCCCTTGTACAGTATCTATAAATTGTTTGGTATCCTTATCTTTCTTATCTCCCTCAATTTTTTCTAATTGTGCTAATAGCTTAAGCATTGGATCTAACTCTCTACGCTTTCTTTCTTTAATAATTTGTGTACTTACTTTCCATATATCTTTTTCGGCACTAAAAAATTCTTTACGTTCGCCAGGTACTAAAACTCTATCAACCAAGCCCCAATCAATCAACTCTCTTGTATTCATATTTACATTACCTCTGCTAATATTTAGCTGCTCCATAATATCATCTTGTGTAATAGGGTTTGGGGATATAAGCAATAACGCATGTATTTGTGCCATAGTTCTATTTATACCCCAATGTGTAGCAAATGCTCCCCAACTACTTATAAATTGTGCTTTTGCTTCTGCTAATTTCATCCTTCAATTATTTATAAGACAAAGATAGTATAATTATTGAATTTTCAATAATTTATGAAAGTTAATTTTTCTTTTTATAAAATAGACCTAAACTTTATACCAAAAGGCCTACAGAACGTGGTGCTAATGCTGTAATAAACATGCGCTACGATGCAAACGAAGTAATGGCAGGTGTTACAGAGGTATTAGCCTACGGCACTGCAGTGGTAGTAGAAAAAGTTTAACCCTTTTTTAACTCAAATACTTTGCAACTATCGGCAACCTTCTTCCTACACCAAATGCTTTTGGCGATATACGAATAATGGGGCAAAATTGATTACGTTTGTATTCGGTCATATTTACCATTTTTAATACTTTATCAACTAATGTTGCCTCAAATCCTTGTGCTTTAATTTCGTTTGGTCCTTGCCGCCTTTCTATATATTGATATAATATTTTATCGAGTATAGAATAATCAGGTAACGAATCGCTATCTTTTTGCGCAGGCCTTAACTCGGCACTTGGGGCTTTTGTAATAATGTTATTGGGTATTATTTCTGTTGTACGGTTTATGTACTTAGCTAAAGCATAAACCTGTAGTTTGTAGCAATCGCCTAGTACGCCTAAACCGCCTGCCATATCGCCGTACAGCGTTCCATAGCCTGTAGCTAATTCGCTTTTATTACTTGTATTTAATAAGATGTATCCAAATTTATTGGCTATTGCCATCAATAAATTACCTCTAGTACGGCTTTGAATATTTTCTTCGGCTACACTAAAGGGTAAGTTATTAAAGGTTGGTTTTAATTCATTTAAAAAGCTTTCGTAAATATTTTTAATTGAAATAATATCGTAAGGATTTTTTAGGTTTTTACTTAATTGTTCTGCATCGCTAACACTATGCGGTGTACTATAATCAGATGGCATTAAAATAGCTCGTACATTTTCTGAACCCAACGCTTCGCATGCTAGGGCCAGCGTTACAGCACTGTCAATTCCTCCACTACTGCCTACTATGGCTTTTGTAAAGGCCATTTTAGTAAAATAATCTTTTATACCAAGCAATAGGGCTTTATAAATCATTTCAATATGTAAGTTCGCGTTTAATGTTGCTGGGTTTAACTCTTCGGTAGGTAATTTATTTGATTCTTCCAAAATAGGTGCGTCAATAGTACCATCCGTATTTAAAATAAAGGATTGCAAACTACTTTCAAACATAGGTAATTGCCCACATAAGTTTGCAAATTTATCAAATACTAAACTTCCGCCATCAAATACAACTTCTGTTTGACTACCAACCCCATTGCAGTAAAATAAGGGTAATTTATATTTTGTAACATTAGCTTTAATGTTAGCTTTTCTATCTTCATCGTGTGTATAATCAAATGGCGATGCAGATAAATTTATCATAACATCGGGTTGTTGTTTCATCAACTCGTCCATTGGGCAAATACGATATAAAGAGTTGTCGCCTAAATTCCAAATATCCTCACACACTGTAACTGCTAATTTTTTTCCTTTAAATTCTATTACTTGCCAACTATACGCTGGTTCAAAATATCGGTACTCATCAAACACATCGTAATTAGGTAGACAGGTTTTATGTACTACTGCTTTTATTTCTTTGTTGTAAAGAAGGTAGGCAGCATTAAATAAATCTTTGCCTTGGTTAATCGGGTTTTTATCTGGGGCACCAACTAGCACTCCAATAGTATCTGCACATACTTTTATTTCATCTATAGCACTATAACATTTTTGTATAAAATCATCAAACTCTAAAAAATCTTTTGGTGCATAGCCACAAATGCTTAATTCGCTAAATACAATTAAATCGCCTCCTTGTTTTTTAGCCTCTTGTATGGCAGCAATTATTTGTTGTGTATTACTTTCAAAATTGCCTATATGATAATTTTGTTGCGCTAAAAATATTTTCATAAACACCAAGCTCCTAAAGAGGAGTATTTACGTTTGATAAAAGATTGTTTACTTTGTAAAGTTAAATTAAGAAAATGAGAATAGCATTTATAACAATTATAGCCTTACTATTTTTTGCAAGATGCAACAATGATAACACTCCTAATGTAGCAAACATTAAGATAGCCATTAAAACCCAGCGGTTTGAGGAAGATTTGTTTAAAGCAGATACCAGTAACTTAATTACCAAACTAAACAAATTACAGGCTAACTATCCTTCTTTTGGCGAAAACTTTTTTGCTATTATTTTAAATATTAACCCTGCTTGGAGTGAAGATACTGTTGCTAATTATTTGCAAGGTTTCTTAACGGCCTACAAACCCGTTTACGATAGTAGTAAAAAAGTGTTTTTTACTTTTTCGTTATATGAAAATAAAATAATTGAAGGACTAAAGTTTATAAAACACTACTTTCCATCGTACAAACTACCAACCAATTTAATTACTTACATAGGACCATTAGATGGGTATGGCGATATTTTATCGGACGATGCCATTATTATAGGACTACAACATCACTTGGGCAAAAATTTTTCGTTATATAAATCAGAAATGGTACAACAAGTGTATCCTTCTTACATTACCGATAGATTTGAGCCAGATTACATTACAGTTAATGCTATGAAAAATATTGTACTAGATATTTTTCCAGAAAAATTAGAAGATAAAACGCTTGTACAGCAAATGATTGAAAAAGGAAAGCATTTGTACATTTTACAAAAAATTTTACCAAAAGCAAACCCTGCCAATTTGATTGGCTACACCACGCAGCAATTAAAAGATTGCAACCTACACGAAAAAGCAATTTGGGATTTGTTTGTACAAAACAGTTTTTTACAAACCATAGACAATAATATTATTAAAAACTATATTGGTGAAAGCCCTAAAACACAAGAGTTAGGAGATGCCTCGCCAGGTAATATTGGTAGCTATGCTGGTTGGCAAATTGTAAAAAAGTATATGAGCAAAAACTCCTCTACTACCCTACAACAATTAATGCAGTTAGATAACGATACCCTTTTTACAGAAACTAAATATAAACCTTAAGCAGCTTGTGCTTGCGTTACGGTTACCGGTTCATTTTGTCCTAACCATTTCATTACTCTAAAGTGCGATGCTAAAGCAGTAAAAAAAGTAGGATAATAATTATACGGCAAATTAAATTCTTTACATTTTACCCTAACTATTTTACTAATAGCTGGGTAATGTACATGACTTACTTTGGGAAAAAGATGATGCTCAATTTGATAATTTAAGCCACCAACAAACCAACTGATCACTTTATTATCCATTGCAAAATTTGCAGTCGTTTTTATTTGATGCTCTGCCCAGGCAGTTTCAATATGTTTTGTTTCATCTAATGCAATGGTTTCAAACTCTGTATTTTCAACTACATGAGCTAATTGAAAAACCAATGATAAGGTTAACCCCATAAAGGCATGCAAAATAAAAAAACCTGCTAACCAAGGGAAAAAGCCAAATTTTATAGCTGGCAATACCATATAAACAGTTAGATATAAAATTTTAGTTGTCCAAAAAACAATATGATTTTTAATCGTCATCTTCCAAGCATCCGTAGTGTAAATTTTACGGGTAAAATATTTTGTAAAATCCATTATAAATAACCAAAATATTGATGACAACGCATAAATTGGTAGTAAATAAATATGTTGAATTTTGTGTGCAGGCACCCATTTTTGCGATTCACACTGGCGAATGATAGGGCTTTTTGCTATATCATCATCTAACCCATCTACATTGGTATAGGTATGATGAATGATGTTGTGTTTTTGTTTCCAGAAATAGGCATTGGCCCCCATAAAATTCATGCTAAGCCCTAAAAAATCGTTTACCAAGGGTTTGGTAGAGTAACTACCATGGTTTGCATCATGCATTACACTAAAGCCTACACAAGCAAATGTATAACCTAATAATCCACATAAACTAAGGGTAAGCAAACCACTCATTGGTACAAGCATTATGGTAAAGTATGTTGCAATAGCAACACTTACCAAAATAATTGTTTTTATATACAATCTCCAATCACCGGTTTTTTTAATACCTTTTGTTTCAAAGTATTCATCTACCGAAGTTTTTAAACTTTGATAAAACTCGTTATTTTTGTTGGAAAATGTGATTTTTGGCATTGGTTTTACTTAAGTAATTAAACAAAATTATCTACTAGGTTAAAGGTACATCAAAAAGGTTAAAATACATAGTTTAGTTTAACTTATAGGGCACAACCATGTTAAAAGATGGAATGGTAACATCAAAGGTTTTTTTGGTATTAAGATTAAGCATCAAATAACTACCATTCATTTTACCCATTTCGGTACGCAAA
>Ga0209596_1000775_pt1 | contig 28860 bp, 29 predicted proteins | sample M_130807_MF_Meta_FD_187314 | JGI IMG/M metagenome (GOLD analysis project Ga0209596, IMG submission 187314) | Freshwater microbial communities from Lake Montjoie, Canada to study carbon cycling - M_130807_MF_MetaG (SPAdes) (version 2) | ecosystem: Environmental > Aquatic > Freshwater > Lake... | reverse complement strand
CGTATGTCATTGTCCGCAACTTTCCTCCTTGATACCTTTGTCCAAAGGCCTATGGCTCTTGCTGTCTCAGATGATATAGGGATAAGCAAGCACTCTCCCTGTCTGTTAAGTTTAATTATACTAGGCATTGCGTCTAGGATCAAGTGCCCATTGCACTGTCAGCGGGGCTTTAGCAGGAATATTTCGTTCACGCATCATGTTCTGCAGCACACGCTCGGGTATGTCTGCAGCTTCGATACGCTTGCCCAGATCCTGTATGGTACCATAGTCCCAAGCAGCCTGCATCATGGCACTAGGCGCGATACCAAACTGGTCACAGATCCAGAGATCTTCGGGTGCTATGTGCGGTGCGTGCGGCGCTGCAACGCCTGGTACGTGTGGTGCAGTGTAGGCATTCTGATCAAACCATTGCACTAGGTGTTCGCCCATCTGCATGATCATGTCAGTACGGCTGTGCACGATGAACGCATAGTCATCAGCAGCATGAATGAGGTCCAGCGCGGTCTTGCTTTGGTAGTACATGTTGAACACGGGACGTATGTCAGCACCATTGGGTAGCTTGGTGATCCTAGTAGCACGCTGTATCTGCGCATCTGTTGGTTCAGTCTGCATGATCACGTTGTCAAACAAGTCCAGACTCAGCAACGTGCTAGCAGTGTGCTGTTTCCATGTGCGCCATGTAGACAAATATGTAACTAGTTCAACGTTTTGTACGCCTCTAAACTGGTCTACAAACTCCTGGCATCTGAATACCACACTGTTTATGTCAGGTCTCACGGGTCCTCTAAACAGCACTGCAATCTTGATCTTGGGCGTCATCTCGACCATATCTCCGATATTAGAACACATTTTGCATTCAACTAGATTAGATCACTAAATAGAGTCACTTTACTTTGGGACCTGGACATGAGAGTGGTTCAGGATTAGGGGTTTTGCATGCCGTGTACCACGTATCTATATCTAGCATTGAACCGCCACCATTCAGACGAGCTGCATTCGTTGACATGCATCATGTCTGGCACATCGTCTATCATGCCTACAGAGCTTATATCCCGCTGTTAGGACGCACGCCGCCTACGTTCCTTGAGGATTTTGACGGTCATATAGCAGCTAGGAATCTATGGCTGCTGGACAAGCCGGATGGCATCAACGCCATGTTGGTGCTTACCCCCTGCGCCGATCACTTGATGATACAAGCACTGTGTGTCAACCCAGAATGCCAAGGACAGGGACTGGGCCGTACTGCACTAGCGTTTGCTGAACAGCAAGCACGCGACCTAGGTTATGACGAGCTGCGATTGTACACCAACAGCAAGATGCTGCGCAATCTGCGCATCTACAGGCAGTGGGGCTTTCGTGAAACGCATCGCGAAAGCTATGCCTGGGGCAAGCGAGTACACATGCGCAAGCTGTTGGTCAAACCCAAGCTGTTTAAGCTGCGTCGGCAAGCCGAGCTTCTAGCAGTAGCCTAACTGATTCTGTGAGATCACTGTCATGGTTGCTGTCTGCGTCATTCAGCGCAGGAAGATTCTTCAGCGCCCACATCCAGTAGTCATCTGGGATCTCTGTGAGTGCAACACCGCGATACTTGCCAAAGGGCCAAACTGCAACCTTGATCGTGCTCCAGCACAGATCATGCAGCTGTTGGCCAATGTCGCCATCTAGGCTTAGTAGGCCTTTTTCTACAGCGATCCTGACCAGCCGTTCCAACAGCATGGCACAGATCAGTGTGTCAGCACCCGCCCTATGGCTAACGTGACTGTCAGGCACAGGTAGATCAAGCAAATATCTGAGATAGTTAAGTCCATATTCAATGTCCCCAAAGTCATGGCCCAGGATCTGCTTGCTTAGCCGCCATGTGCAGATCCAAGCTGCTTGGTTGCGTGCTGATTGCACATCAGCACTGCTACCGCAGCGATCCCACGCAGTAGCAAGCACCGACTGATCATAACTGCAGTTGTGTGCTACGAAGTATCTAGCCGTATCCCAGGCTAGCATGTCTTTGCTTTCCCTGACACATTGATCCCAATATGGCTGATCTTGTATCATCCTCGGGCTAATGTTGTTCTTGGCGCTAGCAGCTGGCGGGATGCCGTTGCGTGCATTAAACAGTCGATCTCTAATCACCCAACCCGCTTGCGGATCAAAGCGAGCTGCTGCCAGCTCAACTATCTCTGCTTGATCAGCCAGGAGATTGGTGGTTTCTGTGTCAAGGACAGTGATGCTGTTGTAAAATTCATGTGTGCTCATGATCAAAATATAACACGATCACAGCAGCGTGTCTACCGTTATTGTATGAAACTAGTGTACTGATTGTAGTATTCAAACTGCAGGAAATAAGCGTTTTGCTTGTTGTCTATGTTGCTCACGTTGAACCAATACGCAGGTATGTTGCCGTCACCCAGCTGATTCACGTTTATGGGCATGCTGGCTTGTGCAGGTTTCACTTGATCAAGCGCTAGTTGATCGTTGTAGAAACACCAAGTGTTACCTAATCCGTTGAGATTCACTCTGATACCAGCCAATCCGGGTGGTATCACGTTGATGCCGTTGGGGTTTATGCTGAGCCAAGCCAGCATGGTTCCTTGCTGCTGGCTCCAGAACGTGCTTTGGTTAGCAGCAATCACTACCTGCTGCCAATCAGGTAGCAGTCGCATGGGCCAACAGTCAGTTTGGCTTTGCGGTATAGTGTACTGATGAGTGACGCTGTAATCCTGGCGTATGTTGACACCTGGTGGCGTAAGAGGTAAGGGATAATATACCATGACTGGATATTTATTCATGCTAAATATCCAGCACATCAACAGTTGGCGAAATATCAATGAGCGTTTATTCATATCCGGTTGTAGACATACAAGGTCCTACAGGACCAACTGGTCCACTTGGTGGTCCCACAGGTGCCACTGGCACACCTGGTACAGCAGTAAACACAGGTGCTACTGGTCCGACTGGTCCGACTGGAGACCAGGGCACGCCGGGCACTGCAGTAAACACAGGTGCGACTGGTCCAACTGGATCGCGCGGCGCGACTGGCCCCGCAGGATCGGCAACCAACACTGGCGCTACTGGTCCAGTTGGACTGCCTAGCACGATAACCGGACCAACTGGCCGTACTGGCCCAACTGGCGTCAGCAGCACTGGTCCAACAGGTTATATTGGTGCCACAGGCGTAACTGGTGCCACTGGTCCAAGCGGCGGGCCAATGGGCCCAACTGGATATACTGGATATACCGGTCCAACCGGATATACCGGTGCAACTGGTGCTACTAGTGTAGTTACTGGTCCAACTGGCGCAACAGGACCGACTGGTGCAACAGGTGATACGGGTGCACCTGGCACTGCCTCTCTCACAGGTGCCACTGGTCCAACTGGACCTGCACCAACAATAGCCCCGGTTAACTGGACACAAAACAAAGTAGCAATCGTTACTGTGAACTCGCCAGTGGATGGGTCACCAGTGACATTGGCCAGCGTAGAGATAACAATTCCAAGTGGTGTCGCACAGATCATTGCAGTAGGCGATGCAGAAAACATAGATCCGGCTTCGTCGGCATACCTACAGTTGTACAGAGATACTACTCCAATTGGTTCTATAATAGCAACAGAAGGACTGTCTGCACTTTCCATTGATGCATTTGCGTTACAGTTCATTGACGATCCCGGACCGGGTACCTACACCTATTCAGCTAAAGTTAGAGCACAGGACGGCGGCACATACAATTATGGTCAAGCAGACGGTATCACAATCAGCGTTGTGGAACTTGCAAACGCCATAGGTAGCACAGGCCCCACTGGTCCTACGGGTCCCACTGGAGAAACAGGCCCTACTGGTCCTGCGCCCACTGGTCCGTTAAACTATGCACAAGCCGTTGCGTTACAAAGTCTTGTTTATCCGGCTGCCCCATTCCCTGTGACTTTAACAGGCACGTCCATCACTACAATTGGTGGGCCTGTACAAGTTATCGCCGTGGGAGATGCAGAAAATCTAAGCCCTGCAACCGCTATAAGCCTTCAATTATATAGAAATACCACACCAATAGGTGGTGTGGTATCTATTACTGAATTAAGTGCCAATTCGGTCAACCCATATGCACTGGAATTCATAGATGAACCAAGTGCAGGCACATACACTTACAGTGTTAAAGTTAATTCGTTAACAGGTGGTGCTGTGAGATTTAGCCAAACATCTGGGGCGACGATTAGCGTAGTTGAATTAGCCAATGTTCAGGGACCAACCGGTGCCACTGGTGCAAACGGCTCGGTATCATTACTAAACAGCTATACCGTGTCTCAGCTAACCGGAGCCACACCTAGCATCTCACCGTCGCCCAACGGGCAGCTGGTGTATGTTTCAGATGGTGCATCTAATCAGTACATGGCAATATCAAACGGTACTGCATGGTACTATCCGTCTGGTACATTAATATGATCAATATAGACAGTAATAGCCCAATGTTACATAATCTAGCACACTATTGGGGGATAATCACATGGTAACTCCTATACCGGCTACTGGTACTGCTATCAGGATGGGCGGTGTGTGGGCGGCATATACTGCAGGTGCATTACCACCAGCTGGCACCAACGTCAGCCTCAACGCCATGCTAGGTGTGACCAAGAGCGGTCTGCGAACAGCTGGCCAGATAACTCCACTCAGTGCCACGTTTGGTGGTCGTGTTACATTAAATAACTACGTTTGATATATTGACCTATCGCCAACCTGCGGTTACAGTTTCCATATGATTGGAGACTGACATGGACATTGATCGCATTCGACAGATAGTAAGCAGGATCCCTGCTAGGACTGAGTATGAATTTCGTAACTTTGAGCTAGAATCTCAGGGCAGCTGGCATCGACAGATGAGATATGCGATGCGCCAAAAAGAATCGCTCACTGATCAGATTGATCGCCTAACTGCAGAGATAGAGTTAGCTACTTACTCACTAACTAACATCAAAGATGCCGAAGAGTGTGCTATACGCAAGCGCATCGTAACAGCAGACAACAACGAACGGTTGCGAGCTAAATCAGATCTAGTACAACAGTTGTCGCAGATCGATGCTTGGTTAGATACCTATGAAGACAGCGAATTCGAAGACGTGGTAGTTGGTTTAGAGCGAAGCGAAGGTGAAAATTGGGCAGAGCTGCTGGGTCGCGAAGTCGGAGTCGAAGTGCTGAGCGACAATCAAGCTAGCAAGGGTAGTCTCATGCAGCTAAGCATGCTGCCACTAGCTGACTATAAGAAGAGCGTGTTGATCACTAACCAGTTTGCCAGTTTCCTAAAGAAGACAGCAGAACAAGCAGAAGCTAGTGTATTGCCAAATCGACCAACTAGCTTGCCAACTGCAGATAACTCTACCTCGTTACAGCCAGCATTGTTGTCAAATACAGATGTTGACGAGCTAGTAACAGACAAGAAGAAGAAAAAGAAGAAAAAGTAAAATGTCAGGTATGATGCAGCAAGCGCTTGGACGTAACCGTGAGGTTCAGATCAGTGTCTGTGTGCCATGCAGAGATACAGTGCATGCTGCATTTGCGTTTGATCTAGCCAAATTGGTACAGCACTGCCAGCTATATGGCATTGCTGTTGTGCCACACTTTTGCATAGGTACGTTGATAGTGAATCAACGCGATCAGTTGGCAGAAATGGCGTTGGAAGCCAACAGCACGCATGTGCTTTGGTTAGACAGCGATATGATGTTTCCGCCAGACACGTTGCAAAGACTGCTGTCACAGGGCAAGGATATCGTTGCTGGTAACTATGTCACACGGCAGTATCCGCACAAGACTGTTGCCTATACACACATGCACGATTGGCAAAGCTATGTGATAAACAATGGCAACAGGTGTGATCTCATTTCAGTAGCTGCAGTTGGCATGGGTTGCATGTTGGTCACTACCGATGTTTTAAAACGTATGTCGAAACCTCGATTCCAAACTAGCTGGATACCAGAGACCCAAGATCACATGGGCGAAGACTTTTACTTCTGCGAACAAGCACGAATGCTAGGATATGATATATGGATAGATGATGCGCTTAGTGTAGATCTGCAGCATCTGGGCACCGTGGCATTCAATCACAGCATGGTTAAATCTGGATTGTTGTGATAGCCGTGGCGCAAGTTAAATACTACAGAGGTCGCTAGCATGTCATCCCAGATATTCCAACAGTCTAATCCACCGCCGTTCCAGTACATACGCATGTATACTGTGCCTTACAGCAATCTAGGCGTACAGGGCACACTATTTGCAGTCAATCAGGGTACTACAATTACCACTGACTATGAGACCAACTGCGATTATATCAGCATTGGTTTGGCATCAGGGCCAGTACCATTGGCAGACAGCTGGGTAGCCTGGGACGTATTAATGCCACCTGGACATACTGCTCAATGGCAACAGCTATGCATAGCAGCAGGTGAGAGTCTGTACATATACAATGTCAAAGGTCAGACCAGTTTCACATTCACCGGCACATCATTCGACGCTTAACCTACTTCTTTGCCATCGCTGTAGAATTCTAACATGCCCAGCCGCATGATAAAAGGGCTACGCTTGTTCTTGCGGCGCATGCGCATCACGAACCCAGTGGGCATTTCCACTTCCAACTCTGCTTCATGCTTATATAAAATAGTGCCCTTGACTCTGCGAGCAGTATCACTGCATTCAATATAAACTCTATTCTTTGTGGCTTTTTCTTTGATCATTACTGGTTCTCCCTGTGCAGTGTATGATCAAGTAGATTAAAACCGTAAACTCGGTTGCATCATAGCAATTATATCAGCTGCGCGATAGTAAATAGCTGATGCGTATACAACAGATACACGAAGCTACCAAGAAACTTACATTGGAACCCTTGCCCTATGCTCGAGATGCACTCGAGCCTGTCATGAGCAAGAAGACTGTGATCTATCACTATGATCACCTCACCAAGGGATACGTTGACCGTTTCAATAACGGCGAAGGTGATCCAGCGTTTAACGAGGCTGGTGCATTCCTGCATGCTATATTCTGGGCACAGTTCCGTGCACCTCGCACGCCAAACCGTCCTGTAGGTGCAGCTCTAAAGCTGATCGAAGACAACTACAACAGCTACGAAGATTTCAAAGACCAGATCATCAAAGCTGCCAAGACCATACAAGGATCAGGCTGGGTATATCTCAGCAAGAGCGGCGAGATCAAGACCATTCCCAATCACAAGATCAAGAGAGACATACTAATTGCCATAGATTTCTGGGAGCACACTTATGCACTAGATTACGAATGGAACAAGGATGAGTTTCTCAAGCGCATATGGCGCTGCGTGGACTGGGACGTGATCAACCACAGGTTAGCTGGCACGTAACAGCTCACATGCTGCTATCTGTTGCTTGTTAAACAGCAACAGTTCTCGTCCACGATCCTTCATGCGATCCAATGGATCCGGCATGCCCCAGGGTTTATCATGCCAATTGATCAGATTAATGTCACCAAATTCCTGTATGTCGCCGTTACTTGTGGACTGATGGCTCACCAGCAGATACGTGATATCACTGCGCAAGAAGTTCTTAAGCGCGGCAATGATATGCGATTGGGGAAAATGTATCATGGTATCCCTACACATCCACAGGTTGGCACTGGGTAACACGTCTTCGGTGACATCCAGTTCTAACCAAGTGTGTTCTGGAAAATCCACTCGTAGCTTATCAAGCTTAGCATCAATCACATCTGCTCCGATGTATTTGATGTCTCCCAGATAAACGTGCCGCATCCAAGTAAACTCGCCGCAGCTGGCATCTAGTAGCGTCTTGATCTGCCACTTGGCCAAAAGTCTAGGTAGTTCTAAGATCATGTCTTCTGCGAATAGCACAGTGCTACCCTGGCCGTCGTTAGTGCCCTCTGCTAACCATCCGCCGCTGAGGTATATGTCAGTGAACGCTGTTTTGATCTTGGGATTCATTTGGTCCTCATCTATAGCACATATTTACTGTGATACACACTGCTAGATGAGGACCAATAGTTTTACTGATCATCCGTTACACTTCGCATTAGAGTCAGCTAGGTTTATCCACCTCGATGTTGAGACTTATGCACATACCATCCACTTTATCCATGTGTGGGAAATATGCTTGGCTGTAATCATCTATACGCCCGTGATCAACTTGTCGCCAATCCCAGGGGCGTGTATTGGCAAAGCCGGCTCCTAACAATAACTCTGCGATGCTAGTCTCATTGTAGATAGTTTTGTGGTATATCATCTCCGGATCATCGTCTGACGTGCCGTTGTCGCCGTGGTTGGGTCGCCACCTACCAAACAGAGGTCCCAGTATCCTATTCAGATCACCGGTCTTGAGATAGACTTCGATCAATGCATCAAAGCTGGGTAACGCTAGCCGCAAGGTGCCACCAGGCCTCAGTATCCGATGCCATTCCTGTAACGCACGCTTAGCCTGATGCCTATCAAGAAATCCAAACGCATGGCAACAGTAGATCAGATCAACCGTGTCAGATTTGATGAATGCGAGGTCGGCCATGGTGCCAACATGATCAACGTGCGGCCATGCAGCGAGATCGACGTGGAAGAATCCTGGTAGATATATCTTGCCGCAGCCGAGATGCAACTTATCGAGCGATTTCGTGATGGTCGAAATCATTGATCAGTTATCGCACTGAGCAAGTCTCGAGCCCGCTGTGGGTTCTTGAGTCGGCTTAGTGCTTTGTTTTCAATCTGCCGCACTCGTTCGCGTGTGACATTGAACCGGTTGCCAATCTCTTCCAGCGTGTACTCGCGCATGGTACCAATACCAAAGCGCATGCGCAGCACACGCTCCTCGCGGCTTGACAAGCCTTCTAGCACTTCGCTAACCACCTTGTTGACTTCTGACTTAGCGATCTGCTCAAATGCATTCTCAGCTTCAGTGTCTTCAATGATGTTGCCCAGCTTGCCCTCGTCTTCTCCACCGATGGGAGTCTCAAGGCTGATTGGATCCTTTGCGACTCGCATGGTACGTGCGATCTTATCCACATCACAGTTAAGCATCTTAGCCAGCTCTTCGTTGCTAGGTTCATGTCCTGTGACAAACACATGATCCCTAGTAGCCTTTTGGATCTTTTTCAGCGTGTCCAACACGTGGCTAGGGATACGGATAGTACGATTGCTTTCTGTAGCACTCTTGATGATAGCTTGTCGGATCCACCAAGTAGCATAAGTGCTGAAACGATAGCCCAACTGCCACTTAAACTTTTCTACAGCTTTAAGCAGTCCGATGTTGCCTTCTTGTATCAAGTCCAACAGCTGTCCGCCGTTGTTGTTCTGATTGTATTTCTTAGCAACGCTGATCACCAAGCGCAGGTTAGCCTTGGTCATCGCTGATATGTTTTCGTCTTTGATCTTGGCTTGATGGCGCAGCACTCGTACAGCAGTTCGCAGTTCGCCAACTGGCAATCCTGCTGCATCTGCTTGTTCTTGCATGATGCCAACCCAGTTACCGATTTCGTTAGCTTTCTGCTTGAGCCGGTCCCAGCCCTTGCCGCTCATGTCCCGCAACCATGTCATGTCCTCATGACCAACATAGCGATCAATAAACTGCCCGCGATCAACACCGCAATCCAGTGCTAAGCGCATGAGTGCGCCGTCGCCTTCTAGCAGCTTCTTATTAATCTCCTGTAGATTGTCCATCATCAATGCCATGCTTGCCGGGCGCAAGTGCAGTTCATTAAACGCTGCAATGAGATCTTCTTTGGTAGTCTTCTTGCTGGTACCTGCTAGATACTGTGCACACAGCTCTCGAACATGCTGCAGTTGCTCTGCTAGCTCTGCACTAAGCTCGTCGTCGTCGCCACCATCTAGATCAAAAACTTCACTTACTGGCGTTTTACCAGATTGTATGTCTGCGATCCAGCTGTCAATGGTTCGTACTGTCATTGGAATAGCAAACAGCGTGTCCATGATGGTCTGCTTGCTGCTTTCGATAGCCTTGCTGATCTCAATCTCCCTGGCATGATTGAGCAACGGAGTCTTGCCAACTTCTCTGAGATAGAGACGCACTGGATCCTGTGAATTAGATTCGCGTGTGTCCTTGGATTTTGCCTTGTCGTCCTGCGATGACTTCTGCTTGACCATGTGTGTACCTTGCTTTAAGATTTAAGTTATTGTCGCGTGATATTCTACATCAACCATCACACTAGCATACCTTTTTTGGGCTGTCAAGTGTTTTGTTGTCAACCGCCGCGCGGTCCAGCTTTGCGTATCACGTTCTTGGGTGCAGTGTAGCGATTTTGCTTCTGTGACCCCTTGATATCATTGCGTAAATCTGTAAGTTTTGGCTTGTTTAGCTTGGGTAATATGATGTTAGCTTTTGGTTTCGTACCATCAACCATCGTTGTCTCCGACCCTTGTTGAGCATATGTTATATATCAGCTGTATTTGCTGATTACAAGAGCCGCACAGAATAAATTCTTCAACGCAGTAACTAGCAAACAGGCTAGTACTGCGTATATAATATGTGATAGGATTTGGAGTGTTGGATGGTTGATCGACAGAAGATAGATGAGATAATGCCACTGATGGATGCAGTCAGTCCCACGTTTTGCATGGCTAAATGGCATCATGTGAACATATATCTCGCAACTGGTGAAACTCACAGTTGCTATCATCCGCCGCCGCATAAGATAAGCGTTGACGCAGTTAGATTAAATCCAGCTGCACTGCATAACACAGCCACGAAGAAGGCTGAACGCAACGAGATGATGCAGGGATTGCGTCCCAAGGGGTGCCAATACTGCTGGAACATCGAAGACCTAGGCGAGGGATATGTCAGTGATCGGCACATACGCAGCACCAGTATCTATCGACCAGATCGACTGGATGAGATCAAGCAGCACGGGTCTAATTTTGACGTAAAACCAGAATACATCGAAGTCAGCTTTGGGAACGAATGTAATTTCAAATGTGGCTACTGCCATCCCAAAGCATCTAGCAAGTTCCACAATGAGATACGCGACTTTGGTCCGTACACTATGGTCAAGAACCATCGCTGTGACACTGATTGGTTCAAGGTATACGAAGAAGAAACTAATCCATATGTAGAAGCTTGGCACAAGTGGTGGCCGGAGATCCGAGATAGTCTCAATATACTGCGCATCACTGGTGGTGAACCGTTGCTACACAAGAGCACCTGGGCACTGCTTGATGACCTCGCAGCCAATCCCATGCCCAAGTTGGAACTCAACATCAACAGCAATCTAGGCGTAAAGCCTGTGCTGGTACAACGGCTCAGTGACAAGGTCAAGGACCTCATGGCACACGGTTGCATCAAAGACTTTAGCTTGTTTACCAGTGTTGACACTTGGGGGCCACAGGCAGAATATGCACGTACTGGACTGGATCTGGGAATATGGGAGCAGAATCTAGACACGTACATGCGCACCACTGGCATGAATACAAGCCTCATGATCACGTTCAATGTGCTCAGCATACCTCGCTTCAAAGACCTGCTGGGTAAGATATTAGAATGGCGCAGTCGCTATGCTGATCTACAGGCTCGCACACCTGGCATGCGAAACGTTAGGTTTGATACTCCATATCTCAAAGAACCATTGCAGTATGATATCAACATACTGCCCAAGGCAGAATTCATGCCTTACATGCAAGACTGCTTGGCTTTCATGGAATCGCAATGCGACGACATCAACAAGCAGCTGTTTAGCCACTTAGAAGTAGACAAGTTTCGTCGTGTGGTTAAGTATATGGAAACAACTAACTACGACGATGCCAAGCTACTAGAGGGCCGCAAAGATTTTCATGCATGGTTTAAGGAAACAGATAGACGCCGTGGCACTGACTTTGCATCCACGTTCCCTGAGCTTGTGGGGTTCTATCAGAGTTGCAGCAGTCTATGACCACTGCTGACAGCAAGATGTTTTGCATGCTGCCTTGGGTGCACATGCATTTCTGGCCAGATGGCAATGCATTCCCTTGCTGCATGAGTGACAGCAGTCAACCAATAGGTAACACTAACACTAGCAGTATATCTGAGATCTGGAACGGCGCCCCTATGCAGGCACTGCGCTGCAATATGCGCGATGGGACCGCAAGTACCGAATGCCAGCGCTGTTATGATTTAGAATCTGCAGGTGTCAGAACGCTAAGACAGCAGAGCTTGGCTGACTATGCGCATCACCGTGCTAGCGTAGAATCCACGCTAGCAGACGGCACAGTGCCGGTTGTTAATCTGGCCTACCTAGACGTGAGATTCAGCAACATATGTAATCTACGCTGCAGGACCTGCAGCCACGATCTCAGCAGCAGTTGGTACGACGACACTGTATCTATGGTCCCAGGGTACAACAGGCCTAAGATATTAAACATTAACCATACTGGCAATTTCTGGGATCAACTGCAGCCATATTTAGATCAGACCGAAGAAGTATATTTTGCCGGCGGCGAAAGCCTGATAACCGACGAGCATTATCGCATACTAGACCATTGGATAGCCACCGGACGTACCACAGTCAGGCTGCGCTACACTACCAACTTTACTCAGCTAAACTACAAGCAACGCGATTTGTTTGAGATGTGGCGCAGATTTGACGACGTTCGCATTGCTGCAAGCTTAGATGCTAGTGGTACTAGAGGCGAGTACCTGCGCAAGAACCAAGACTGGACACAAGTAGTGGCTAATCGCCGGCGCATGATGCATGAGCTACCCCATGTGTATTTCGAATTAACTCCGACTGTTAGCTTGATGAACGTTCTGCATCTACCAGATTTTCACAGAGAATGGATAGAACTTGGCTTAGTACACAAAGATTGCATACGCATAAATCTTCTGACACACCCGGCACACAGCAGCGTTAACGTGTTACCCATACATCTCAAAGATGCAGCACGCAGCAAGATCCAAGATCATATAGCATGGTTAGCTCAACAGGACACTGCACAAACAGTGTTGGATTCGTGGCGCAGCATCATCACGTTGATGGACAGCAGCGACAAGAGCGACTTGCTGTCCAGTTTCTTGCAGCAACAACTGCAAATAGACCAATTGCGGCAAGAGTCTCTTGTGCATGTTTTTCCAGAATTAGCTGCTATTGATCAAACACACAGCAACGACACATGGTGTGCATTGCCCTGGGTTAATCTCAACACCACACCGCAAGGACAAATCAAGCTGTGCTGTAACATAACCTACCAACAGCACATGATCACCAAACGAGTCGACGGTGTAGATGTACCAATGGACTGGAGCCGTGATGATCTAGACAGCATATGGAATGGCAAGTACATGCAAGACACTCGTGATAACCTGCTATCTGGTAGACCAAATGGTGCTTGTACTGTGTGCTATAAACAGGAAGCTCTGGGTAATACTAGTCCAAGGCAAAGTGCCAATGCAGAACACGACACGCTACAAGCAACAGATCTAAAAAACACTGCAGCATTTCCGACCAGCTTTGAGCTGCGCACTAGCACACGTTGCAATCTACAATGCAAGACATGTTGGTCGGGTAGTAGCAATCTCATAGCCGAACAGCAACAGCGTAGCCTCAAATGGGGTCGGTTACCTACCAACCACCCAGATTACATGAAACTACCACAATGGCTTCGAGATATTTGGGTCAAAGAAGATCAATTGCATGCTGCTTCATCAGACTTTAACTATGTGAGCCAACGTACTAGCCTTGATAATTTCAAGCTGATAGCACCCGGGTTACAACGATTGTACATAACAGGTGGCGAACCAACTATGGATTCTACGCTGCATCTGTATCTGCAGGAATTGATCGCTGCAGGTAACACTGCATGTCACGTTAGCTTTACCACTAATTGCACACTGTGGAATCACAAGTTAATGTCACGGTTGGCTAAGTTTGACAACACAGAAGTTCAGCTTAGCGTTGATGGTCACGGAGACGTAAATGATCTCATACGGCAGGGCAGCATATGGCACGAAGTAACTGCTAATGTGAACAGATATCTTAGCGAGCCGGATATACGCACTATCAAGATCTACACTGTTATCAGTGCACTTAATGCATTGCATCTGGACCCGTTGTTAGAATGGGTTATAAACACAGTGAACTTGCATGGTCGTAAGGTCGTTTGGTTCCCTATCATACTAGAGAGTCCTGGTTACCAACAGGTTACTGTGCTACCACTGTTGAGTAGATTGGCAGCAGCAGATCAGTTAGATCAAAAGTTCAATGTTAGAGATTGGCCGGAGATCGATTGCCTCTATCGCAATGGGCTGGATCACACGTTACGAGCTCTTAGAGATACTGCGCAGCCTATAGAGGGAGACGGCCTGTTAAAGTTACATCAGTTGTTGACATACCAAGATAATATACGCAGTAGGCAAGCCGGCAACATGACGCAGATGTGGACTACAACGTTGTTTAATCTGCATGCTACAATAGATGCACAGCTTGATAAACAGTTCGATCGCGAAATGGCAGGCTTGTCGGTCATAGACAAACAATCGATGTATAAACAGTGGAAAATCGCAGCGATAAACAGAGAGTACGGATAATGAACCCTAAAGACCTAACCGCAATAGAATGGAGCGACAATCCCGTACTGTTTATCACTTGGCAGGTTAGCGACGTATGCAACTATCGGTGTGATTATTGCAACGAAGGCAACTGGGGCGGCGCACAACCCAACACTCAAGTTGAAGTTTATCAGCAAAACTTGGAACTGATATTGGCCAAGATGGCCATGCAGGGTTACCGCAAGATCAAGCTGTTTCTCAGCGGCGGCGAACCGACACATTGGCAAGGCCTCATACCCATGCTAGACTGGTTCAACCATCGGCCAGGCTGGGCAGTAACCACTGCTGTGAATACCAATCTGTCTCGACCATTAGTGTGGTGGGAACACTATTATCACAAGTTTGACGATGTAGTAGCCAGTTACCATCCCGGATGGGCTAAGCATGACAACTTTCTAAACGTGGCTAGGTTCCTGCAGACTAGAGTAAACTATCTAGCAGTGCGCATGATGATGAGCGAAGATCACTGGGATACACAGCTTAAACGGGCTGATGAGATCTATGACAGCATGGATAACGTATTTCTAGAATACGTACCGATACTAGCCGAGATGAGCAGGACCACAGAACCGTACAACTACCAAGACCCGCACAAAGTAGCTTGGTTGCAGCAGAACAACCTGCGCATCAAGCAAAACGCTACAAAACCCAACAACAGAGTAGGAGGCACAGGTACGCTAGAGAGATATAGCGACGGCACGGTACAACCTGTCAACAGCAACAGGATAGCTGCAGAGAAACATAATTTCTTCCAGGGGTGGCAATGTGACATCGGAAGTAGCATAAACATAGCTACTAATGGAGATATAACTTTGGCCAGCTGCGGCATCAGCGGAGTGATCGGTAACATAAACAGCAGTATCAATCTCAATAACATACCAACTACCATAACATGCAGCAAATATCACTGTCATTGTGGCACTGACATCTGCATACCCAAGAGGGCGCCTGCATGAATGATACTCGTTGCTCGCTCCCGTGGCAGAGCCTCAGCGTTGACAATCAAGGTAGAGCCAGGATCTGCTGCAACAACGATGCACACTACACAGGCGGGGGCAGTGTCAAGCTGTCACAGTGCGCTAGTGCTACTGACGCAATGGCCACTAGCTATCATCAAGCAGTTAGAAACAGCATGCAACGGGGCGAACGACATGTTAGCTGCAAAAAGTGCTGGGATATAGAGGACAGCGGCGGGCGCAGCTTCAGGCAGATATGGAACCAGATATTACCTCAGACTGATGAGATAGCGCCGCGCTATCTCGACATAACACTGGGCAACAAATGTAATCTTACTTGCAGGATGTGCAACGAGTGGAATAGCCACTTGTGGCAGATAGATAATCTTAGGTTGGGTCGACATACAGACAAAGGTATAAGTGATACGTTTTGGTTTGAAGACCTTGGTAGCCGGCAGCTGTTGATAGATGCACTGCCAACTGCAACACACATCAACTTCTTGGGAGGCGAGCCATTGATAGTTGACGAACAGCTGGAACTACTAGCGCACTGTGATAAACTGGGTAAAGATGTAGAGCTCAGCTACAATACCAACATGACCGTATTACGACCTAGGCAATTAGAATTATGGGCACAGTTCACGCGAGTAAACCTGTCTGTGAGCTTAGACGGAGTTGGTTCTCAAAATGATTACATACGACAGAACAGCCGCTGGGACGATATACTACGTAATCTTGAACTTGTGCATCTCAACTGCCCTGGTGTGCAGATGACCGTGCATGCTACCTTTGGTGCATATAACGCCCTAACTTTGCACGAGCTAGTAGAATGGAGCGACAGACAGCCGTGGTTTGGTGGTAGATTGCCTTGGCTAAACGTGGTTACTTGGCCACAAGTGCAAGATCCGCGGCATCTACCACATGAAGCCAAACAACAAGTGCAACAGCGTTTGCATGCTTGCATAGCCGGACGAGATTCTGATTCCAGCTATGCTAGCTACACCGGTGCGATCAATCACATGCTACAGGACAGAGTGCCAGAATCTTGGAATCTTTTCTGGGATGATGTTGACCAACTAGATGCTCATAAGCAAACTAACATAGGACACAGCCTACTTGAACTAGCGAGTTACCGAACATGACCGTGCACTGGGTATTTGACAATGCCGATACGCTGTTAACTATGACAGCTTGTCCTCACACTGTGGTTGGTGACAAGACAGAGTTAGTATCTGGCAGATTCCCTATGGCTAATATTTTCCACTATTTCAGGAATTATTGGTGGGACGATCCTACTCACATATGGTTGCACAGTGGACTAGCTGATAGACCTCGCAACTATGCTTATAATATTGGCACATGGAATGATGCTAGCTATTGGACAGGATGGGAAGGCAACACATACGGGTTTGAAAACTTCTTGTGCTATGTGCCAGATGCTGTGATGTCTGATGCACGCGAAGGCAGAGCATTGCTGGTCATAGACAATCTCAACGAGGGATTCTACGACGCTCGTCTCTATCAATTCTTGCATGACAGCTGCACACGCTTCAAGTTACCACCAAAGACCATCATGTTTCTCACTGGTAATGAGTTAGACACTCGTGGATATGCAGAATGGTGTGAACAGCACAGCATAACAGATCGCATCACAGTGATGGGTTTCCCCCATCTCATGTATATGCAGATGTTGAATCTACGCAACAGCACTCAACCCAGTTGGCAAGACCACACTGTAGTCAAGACCAAACATCGATCAATTGCCAATTACAACTGCTTAAATAGAGTTAACCGTAATCACAGAGAACTGTTTGTGATGAAACTGATAGACAGGGATCTGCATACACACGGCATGGTTAGTCATAACACGCTATCATATCACGCTTGGACTGATCACGGTGTACCACAATCAGTTGTTGACAAAGCCACAGCACTGCTTCCACTAGTGGTAGATGATGCCGACTTTGACAACAACAAGGCTATGCACATCAACACCAACTTATATCTCAACAGTTGGTGCAGCGTTATCACTGAAACCCATGCGTTTGACGAACTGCATAATCTGTTTGTATCAGAGAAACTGTGGAAACCAGTATTTGCACTACAGCCATTTATGGTATGGGGTCAGCGTGGCACGCTGGCCCAGCTGCATCGCTGGGGGTATGAGACTTTTGATTGCCTCTGGGATGAAAGCTACGACCAGTTAGATGATCTGCAGCGATTAGATGCGATATTAGACAACATACACAGCTTGTCTGTGATCAAGGACAAAACTGGATGGCTTGACCAGGCTCGGGAGATTTGTGTGCACAACCAACGGCATTTCATGAGCCAAAACTGGTTCCAGAGCCAGTACCATGATCAATTCATGGCTGTGTATCGTGGACTAAACAGTTGATGAAGAAATTATATCTAGCACAGATTAACAACACATTTGGAGGGCAAGCATTCTTGCCTTACAGTGCCGGCATGCTGTGGAGCTATGCTCGTAGTCAGCCGGACATTGCTGCAGCCTATGAGCTAGGCGGGATGCTATTCTTGCGAGAACCGCTAAGCAAAGCAGTTGACCACATGCCTGATCCGGATGTGATAGCAGTCAGCTGTTATCTCTGGAACTGGAACTACAACATGGATCTCATAGCATTGGTCAAGATGCGATATCCTGGCTGCATAGTGATATGCGGCGGGCCGGAAGTGCCTAGTAATAGCCAGGGTTTCCTCGAAGACAATCCAAACATAGATTTCCTAGTGCACGACGAAGGAGAAGATACGTTTGCAGAACTATTACGCAGCATACGCGACTGCACCAATCCCGATAGCATACATGGTATAAGCTATAGGTACCAGGGACATACAGTCAAGACAAAATCTCGCACACGCCTTGTTGATTTGTCTGTGATTCCTAGCCCTTATATCACTGGGGTGTTTGATAAGTTGATCGCAGATAATCCAGATATTTCTTGGCATGCCAGTCAAGAAACGCACAGAGGATGCCCGTATAGCTGCACATTTTGCGATTGGGGCAGTGCAGTTTATACCAAGATCAGACAGTTTGATTATGCCCGATTGCAAGACGAGATCGAATGGTTCGGAAACAATCAGATTGACTTACTGTACAACTGCGATGCCAATTATGGCATATACAAACGCGACATAGATCTCACTGCAGCTATGGTAAACGTCAAGTCAAAACTGGGATATCCACGCAAGTTCCGTGCTGCTTATGCCAAGCGCAGTGATAACAAGGTATTTGAGATCAGCAGCATGTTAAACGCAGCTGGTATGAGCAAGGGTGTAACACTGAGCATGCAGAGCATGGACAGCCATACCTTGGACATCATCAAGCGCAAGAACATAGCCATAGAAGATTTTCGCCCGCTAGTTGAACGCTATCGAGACAGTGGCATACCAACCTACACAGAACTGATAATCGGCTTGCCAGGTGAGACTTTAGACAGCTACAAGGCTGGTATTGAAACGCTGCTACGCGGTGGCCAGCATGACAATCTTGTGATCTATACCTGTATGGTTCTGCGCAATTCAGAGATGGCTGATCCCAACCACATGGCAGAACACGGCATTGAAAAGCTGCGAGTGCCGCTGATGGATAATCACAGCAGCACTAGATCTGACGAAATCCCAGAATACAACGACATAGTCATAGCCACCAGGACCATGCCACATGCAGCGTGGCGACAGGCATACACCATCAGCTGGATAGTACAGGCACTGCACTGTCTCGGATTGACACAGTATCTAGCCATGGACTATTGGCGCGTGAATGCTAGCTACATAGAGTTCTATGAGAAGCTGTTGCAGTTGCATCGAGGCAAACCCACACTGCTAGGCCAACAGATAGATCGGATAGAACACACGCTGGATCGCATGCTAAACGGTGCTGAAGATCTAGGACAAAGTGATGCACGTTTTGGTGATATCAATTGGCCAGTCGAGGAACTGACTTTCTTGCAGCTCAAGGCTGATGCTGTGAAGTTCTATACAGAATTGACACCATTCTTAAAAGGTTGGATGACCGATGCGCATATTGCTGATGCTATAGACTTTCAACAGCGCTGGATACTAGGATCAGACCAGCAGACTGACGATAGTGCCAGTTATAATCACGACATACCCAGCATGATTGCAACTGCGCTACAGGGCAATTACACCCCTGTTATCGTCAAACCGGTTAAGCTATTATTTGCAGCAGATAGGTATCACAGCACTGCTGAATCGTGGGCCAGAGAAGTAATTTGGTATGGTCGTAAACAAGTATTACACAAGAGGAAAATACATTATGTGGTTAATCAATCTATTACTAACACCGTGGCGCCGTTATAAGCAACAACGTGCATACAAACGCCGCTTGGCAGAACTTCGCAAGCGCGACCCGTTTATCTATCGGTAAGCATGCCTAGCTTGAAACAAATACAGGGACCCAGTTTTGTATATGAAGATATCAACACTGGTCGTAACTTGCTTGCATGCAAGGGGTGGGCCACCCCCGATGTGCGGCCGTTGTATGATACCTGGGTTCACAAGCAGTTAATCGATTACATGTCTGGATTGCATATCTATAGCGTGCAAGATAGACCACGATACTACTGTTATCCAATAGGATGTTTTCATGCGCCGCGAGATTGGGCCGGCGAACCTGTGAATTACGGCATTCATTATATAAGCCCGCTGCACTACTTGCCCAAGGAAGTTAACAGCGATGCTAAGTTAGGAAGAGTGTTGTTCATATTTGACCAAAGCCAGGAAGGTAATGCAGATCCCGGGCTTTGGTCGTGGTTCTATGCTACTGCAGCCGAACACAGTATAAATCCTCAACAGTTTGTATACATGACTAGCGATCATTTAGCTGAGAAATCTCATAAAGAATATTGCGATATCAATGGTATAAAAAATCAAATGCATGTTCTTAGCACCCTGTTCAATCTGCACATACTTGCAGCCACCCAACGCACTACCTCGCGGTGTGGATACGATGAATGGGTGGCAGCCAAAGACCACAGCACCAAGTTGTACAACTGTCTTAATCGTGTATTACACCCTCATCGTCGATGGTTATTCCTCAAACTATTTGAACAGGATCTGATCTCTCAGGGTATGATCAGCATGGACAGCTTTGCTGACGTGCCGCAGCTGCCAGATGGCTCTAGTTTAGATGATAGATTGGTGCGCAGGGCAAATGGGATGTTGCCGCTGGTAGTAGACCAGCACGACTTCACTGTGAACCATTACAATAATCTAAACCCAGATATCTATTTGAACAGTTGGGTAAGCGTAATAACAGAAACTTTTATAGATGACGAGCAGCTACTGCTAGGCGAAAAGGTGTTCAAGCCAATGCTGTGTTCTAGCCCGTTCATGATTCTGAGCAGTAAAGGGACGCTGGCACGATTGCGTGATCTTGGATTCAAAACATTTCCAATGCTATGGGACGAAAGTTACGACAATCTAGACCCAGTACCGAGGATGGATGCAATAGTTGAGCAGATACGCAGGCTTGGTGACATCTCAGATCTGCGCTCGTGGTTCGCACAAGCAGAACCTGTTCTTAGACACAACCACAAGTTAGCATGGCAGCACTGGGAACACAGCAGCGACTACCAGAAAATTCTTGCTATCTGGCAAGGGTTTGCAGCATAACATACATATACCATACCATGCGAAAGGATTGACTATGCAAGCCGGTGTTATAGGATTAGGTAAACTGGGGTTACCAGTGGCGGAGGCTATGGCAAAGGCGCACGATGTCATGGGTATAGACGTCAGACCTGTGAGCACACAGCTGGTAAGACAAGGCACACTAGAGCAAGTGGTTGCACACAGTGATATCATATTCATAGCAGTACAAACTCCACACGATCCGCTCTATGACGGTAGCGCTCCGACTAGCCACTTGCCTAACAAGGATTTTGATTACAGCACGGTTATCACAGTGCTGGATAGCTTAGAATCATTGGATACTACAGGCAAGACTATAGTGTTGATTAGCACAGTGTTGCCAGGCACCACACGCAGGCTGCTGTCACCTCGTTTGACCAAAGCCGATCTCATCTATAATCCATACCTCATAGCCATGGGCACTGTGGCACACGACATGGTAAATCCAGAGATGGTTATGATAGGTAACGCATCCGGTGCCGCAGATGATAATAAAGTACAGCAGCTGATACAGTTCTATCAACCATTGATGGAAAACTTTCCGCGCATGGTCACTGGTACCTGGGAAGAGATGGAAAGCACCAAAATCTTCTATAACACGTTTATATCAGCCAAGCTGGGGTTGGTCAACATGATACAAGATGTGGCTGAACGTGTGGGCCATATGGATGTAGATGTAGTAGCCGCTGCATTAGCAGACAGTGACTATAGGATAACCGGACCGGCCTATATGAAACCAGGCATGGGTGATGGCGGTCCTTGCCATCCTCGAGATAACATAGCGTTGCGTTGGTTAGCAGAACAGACCGAACTTGGCTACGACCTGTTTGACAGCATCATGCGTGCTAGAGAAGTGCAGGCTGAGAATCTCGCACGCGAGTTGGTCAAGCATGGGTTACCAGTGCACATACTAGGTAAAAGCTTCAAGCCCGGCGTCCCTTACACAGATGGTAGCTACAGCATGTTGGTAGGTCACTACTGTGTGCAGTTAGGTGCTATAGTGAGTTATGATAATGTAGATCGTAACAATCCGTCTGCATACTTGCTGGGTCATCGGCGAGATTACACTGACATGTTAAATATGCTAGCACCAGGCAGTGTGGTAGTTGATCCGTGGCGCAGTGCCACCGCACCCGATGGTATCGCTGTAGTCCATTGGGGCAACACTCGCAACAGGTTAGTAAATACCATAACATGATTAAAAAACGCATCAATCTGGCCCAGGTAAACTATAGCCAGGGCCCAAAAGAACTCAATGCATACTATCTGCCCTATAGCACAGGCGTTGTCTGGAGCTATGCTAATTCGAGACCACTGGTAGCATCAAATTGGGAATTGGGCGATATAGCTTGGCGACGCAACACGATTGATGATGTTTATAAAGATCTAGCTGACTGCGATGCTATTGGCATCAGCTGTTATATATGGAACAAGAACTACAGTTATGAACTGGCCAGAAAGATCAAGTCATACAATCCCAACTGCTTGATAATTTTTGGCGGACCAGAACCAGCAATTGAAAATTTAGATTTCTTTACACAGAATCCGTTCATCGATGTTATGATCAAAAAAGAAGGTGAGATCGCATTTGCCGATCTCTTAGAACGTACCAGCATTGCCGACGCCCACGATGTACCAGGTTTGATGATTAATCACAACGGCGTGATATTTGATACTGGTACTGCCAAACGAATAAACGACCTAGATAACATACCAAGCCCTTATACCACTGGTATATTTGATCGGATCGTGCAAGATAATCCAAATTTTAAATGGAACATGACACTGGAGACCAACCGAGGATGTCCGTATCAATGCACATTCTGTGACTGGGGAAGCCTCACTTATAACAAGGTAAAGAAGTTTAATCTAGAAAGAGTGTTTGCTGAGATAGCATGGAGCGGTGCTAACCAGTGCGATTTCATGAGTATCACAGATGCCAATTTTGGCATGTTTGTGGAACGAGATGAAATGATAGTTGATCACATACTAGCAGTGCAAGATCAGTACCAGTTTCCCCGCAGGATAGGTCTCAGCTGGGCTAAGAATCAAAAAGTAGAAGTAGTCAAGTTGGCCAAGAAATTCACTGCTAAGGGATTTAATAATGGCCTTACGCTAAGCGTGCAGAGCCTGGACGATAAAGTGCTTACTAACATCAAGCGCCGTAATCTAGAGATGAATCGATTGGGCGAAGTGTTTGATCTTTGTGCAAAAGAAGGCCTAACAGTCAACACAGAGCTCATACTAGGTCTACCCGGTGAGACTATTACTAGCTGGGAACGCAATGTCTGGGAACTTTTAGAGATCAATCAACACAGTGGCATTGAGTTTTTCCAAGCTCAGCTGATCACCAATGCCGAGATGAACCTCTCTCAGCGCGAAACAAACAAGATGACTAGCATCACTGTGTACGACTACATGAGCGGCACCGACAGTTATGACGAAATAGCAGAAGGTGTTGAGATAGTAACCAGCACTTGTGACCTAGACAGTGCAGACATGCAGCAGTGCCAACTTTTCCAATGGTTCATCAACACATGGCACATAAATGGCATTACACAATGGTACAGCAGGTTCCTGCGTCAATATGCTGGCATACAATATGAAGAATTCTACGCAGGATTCAGAGACTATCTATCGCATGAACACAGCTGGTACCAAGTCGAACGCAGCATGGTACAGTCTGCATATCAGAGTTGGATGGAACAGGGTACTATAGCAGTAGAGCCGGTTGCCGGAGTTAGGATACACGGCTGGAATCTCATACATCTAAGCAATCTACGCATGCACGCATACGCAAAATACGAGCAGTTTCATGCTGCTGCAGAATCTTATGTTAAGTTGACATATGGCCATCTATTGAACCATCAACTATTGCAAGATCTCAGCGCATTGAGCAGAGCGTTTGTGATACGGCATATCGATATAGATCAATACCCAGTTGAACTGGCATTGTCGCATAATTTGGTCGAATATATCACTGCTGCTGCTGAATTACACACCAGCGAGTTCAGATACGATGTGATATTTGCTGAAGATACCAACATGGCTCTTGCGGTTTTCATGCAAAACATATATTATCAGAGACGGCGTAATTTTGGCAAGGCTAGATTCGTGGCCAAAAATCAAATGATAAATTAACAGCAGGTAAGCAAATCATGATCACTTGGGGCATATCAGCAGGCGGCCACGACGCAGCATTAACTGTGCTCAAAGACGGTGAGATAGCCTGGGCTGCACACGGTGAACGTTTTAGTGGCATCAAAAACGACGACAGATTAAACTATCGTGTGTTTGCAGAAGCTCGTTTGCTGGGCGAACCCAATCATATCATATGGCATGAGAAACCGTGGTTGCGCCGCACCCGAGAACTGTATGCCGGACAATGGTCTGATGCATTTGGCCCCGGAATACGCAAGCAGCTGCTGGGCATGTGGCTACACGACGTGCCTGTCAAGACAGTTGCGCATCACCATAGCCATGCAGCAGGTGGTTACTATACCAGCGGGTTTGATCATGCAGCAGTGATAGTGGTTGATGCTATCGGAGAATGGGACACGCTAAGCATCTGGGAAGGTCGCGGCGATTCGTTAGTCAAGAAAGCATCAGTGCGCTATCCTAACAGTCTTGGATTGTTCTACAGTGCTATGACACAGCGCTGTGGATTCAAACCCAACGAAGAAGAATACATCATGATGGGGCTTGCTGCATTTGGTAATCCTACCAAGCTTAGCAAGCAGATGGTAGACGATATCATAGAACTTACTCCGCATTTCCCTTTCTTTAGATGTAGAGTAAATCTGCATAGAGGTGTACAGGAATGGCGCACGGATATCGACAACCATGCTGACATTGCTGCAGCAGCACAATGGATATTCACCACAATCATGCAGCAGATTAGCGATCATGCTCGGGCAATCACAGGCTCTAAGAACTTGGTGCTTAGTGGCGGATGTGCACTAAACTGTGTGACTAACACAGCCTTGATTACTAAAAATGGATGGAACCGTGTATGGATCATGCCTAACCCAGGCGATGCTGGTAACAGCCTCGGTGCAGTGTTGGCTGATCACAGCAAGCAGGTAGCATGGACTGGGCCATATCTAGGGCACAACATAACAGGAGCATATCCAGTTGATAAGATCTTATCAGAACTTAGTGCAGGTCACATAGTTGGAGTAGCCAATGGTCGTGCAGAGTTTGGTCCTCGAGCACTGGGCAATCGCAGCTTGTTAGGTGATCCGCGCTTGTCAGATATCAGAGAAAAGATGAATGCTGCAAAAAAACGAGAGTCATTCAGACCATTTGCACCAGTGATTCTAGAAGAGATGGCAGGAGACTATTTTGATCTGGTTGGGCAAGATCACAGCTACATGCAGTATGTGGCACGCTGCAAACAACCAACACTATATCCTGGCATCGTACATGTAGATGGTACCAGCAGGGTTCAAACTGTTAACAAGGCACAGCATCCCGGATTGCACGAGCTGTTAACTCGTTGGTACAAGATGACCGGCGATTGTCCCATGTTGGTCAACACCAGCTTGAACATCAAAGGGTACCCACTAGTAAACAATGAAGCTGATGCTGCTGCATTTAAATCGGCCTATGGTATCAGGGTATTCACTGCGGCCTAAAGACGATCGCCAAACAGTTTCTGCCAATCGGCTGTATAGCTAATCTGATCTGGTGATGTCAACACTGCTAGGTTGTGTTTGCACACTGCATGTGCTTCATACATGAAGGTAGCAAATTTCTCGTCGCTCCAACTTGCTATATCCGATATAAGCTTAACTGTTGCCGATAGCCTGGCATAGTCATCGTCTATGCTGTCGTAGCTCTCATCGAACCATTGATTAAACGTGCGATATCCTCGGTCCTGCAACGACGCAAGCGTACCAGCCGGCCCTAATAGTATGAACGGCTGTAGATAGCGTATTGGATGCCATACTTTTTCGGTATGCAACACTGCACAATCATAGTACTGTGTGTCAGTGACCACACTGATACCGGTTTCTAAGTAGTGCTTGGCAACATCTGCTGGTCTATGTTGAAATAATAGATTTTCATTAAACTCGTCAGAGTCTATCAACAATGGCAACTGTGGATATAGATCCAGTATCAACTCTCTATATCTCTCGCCGTCTGGCATGTTGGATGCAACACTTTCTATCTCTGCTCGCAGATCCAATCCATCAACCACTTGACCAAAGCTGATCTTAAAGTGATCTAGCAAGCGAGCTTCGTGCAGCATGGCTAATAATGCTATCCGATGATACCTAAATCGTCGATTGAAACAGAGGAATCGCTTGCTCACTGCAGTACGAGGTTTCCAGTTGATCTGATCAGCTAGTGCATGATCGCGACTCAATGATTCTGAAAAATGTGCAACTAGCGGCTGCATTTTATATCCATTAGCCGCGAATATATCATGCGCCCTACAGCTGCCGTTGCTATGTACTACCCTATCAAGTGGTATGTTCTTGTGACTGAAAAATTGCTCTATTGTTTTAATAGTAATATTGTCTAACACTGCTTCTCTAGTATGAACAAGTATGTAACCGCGCCCGTCATGCAAGCCGTTAAGCAGCACTGTGTCTTGCATGAATCGATCTAATATGTCAGATTGCGGCGAAAACATTGATTCTATATCGTATGTCCAATCCAGTGTATATAACCATACATCGTCAGAGGTCACCAGTGAGCAGTGACGATATTGTAACCTCGGATCATTGTCAAAATCGTGGACCACACTCATGCTATTTCGCCATATGTCTGGGTCTGCCTGCATCTCAGCAGTGAGGCAATTTCTCTGAGGCACGTCATCTATCTCTAGATGATATAGTATGTATATAGGCTTCATTGTCGATACTTATTGATAATCGCACTTGAGAGTTAGCCCATCTTGGATATCTTTTCTTGCCCTCTGGTCCAAGCTGCTACACCCAGTATGGCACCAAATGCCAGGTGTATCAATCCGCCGTTGGATAGGGTTAAACTTTGCCATTGCATGTAACTTATCTGTGATGCACCCAACATCTTGAGATAAACTGGCATGATCATAGTCAGTATTGGGGCTATGATAAAGTCGAAAGCGCAGATGAGCATGTATAGCCAGCCCATAGCAGGACGCCAAAACGCTTTCATCCAGGGTTCGGCAGCTTTTTTATTGTTGCGCTCGTCTTCTTCTCGAAGCTGCTGCTGGCGAAAATCTTCTTTCTTGAGTTCCATAAACATAGAATGTCTGGTCTTTTCTTGATCAAACCGGAACTTGGCTTCTTCTAATGCCATCTTGCGCAGGGGGATGTTTGGATCGTTATTTGGTATATCATCAAGCGCCGCTTGGCTGCTGCTAGTGCCTAGATCTACAGCTGCATATCGGCTACTAGCTGTCATATCTACAGTGCTTACCGGTGCTGCGCTATCACTAGGTGCGGGTGCGGTAGCAGTCATGGTAGTTGATACTGCTGTAGCTGGTGTAACAGCTGGAGTTGTTGGCACCGTGCCTTGAGTATCACCCTGATAGAATGTGTCGTCGTCACTAGCGTCAAACTGCAAACCATCCACAGTCTTTGGCGTCTTGATGGTATCGCTAGGTTCTGTGTCCTTTGTCAGTCTCTTGATCATGGGTGCATATCCTCAACTACCGTAGCTGACAATATTTAGTTTAACCAGTGTTTAACTCGTAGTCACCAGTGTAACCAACCCATGTATACAGCAATGAACAATATAGTCCATGCTGTGCTCTTGAGTAGGTAAAAGCAAAGAAGTGCTATGCCCCCGCGCTTAAACCATTTTGACTGCAATATTTTCTTTAGCATGTGTATGTAATCTCTATTAATTTTTTGCAGTAGCGTTCTTGTAGTAAGTTATGATCTGCTGCTGTTGCAGTATGTAACGCTTTAGCTCTTGCAAATTCAATGCTATTGCTTCGTAGTCCTTAGTAGTTAAGACTATGAACACTGGATTTGTGGTACCTTGATCCTTGGCTGCTTGTTTAAAAATCTCTTCGACATTCAGCTGGGTGACCACCTTGACCTTTACATCAAGCATGCTAACTGGCGGCGGGTCGGCTGGTTGTATGACTGTAAGCTCTACAGGTCTGGTCTCTATCTGAAGTGGCTCTGTTTTAGTCTGGCAACCTGCAACACCAAGTGCAAGCAACGATACAAGTGCTAGCTTATTGAGCAGTTGCATTGAGGTCCTCCAACTTCTTGAAATGGCTTGTAGTTTTAGTATCTGTAGTAGTCTGTGACTTGGGCTGTGTGGTAGGTTTAGGCTCGGCACCAGTGATCGTTTCAAAATCTTGCCATACTCTTGCTGTAGCACGATTCATTTTGCCTTCCAGTAATGCTGGATTATCGCGTGCTAGTGCTGCTAGATCGTGATTGCGTAGCGTTTTCTCTAGCTGTACTTTGTCTGCATTCGCAGCGTTGAGCCCTTGCTGTAGTACTTGCACTTGCACAGCTTGTTGTGCCGAGTGTTTTTGCATGATGTCTATAGCTTGCTTCTGTTCGTCTACTGCAGTAGTTAACTTGGCATTGTTGGTAATCAGTACTGACATCTTTTCTTGACTATCGGTGTAATACCAATAGAATAATCCCATGACAGAAGCCAATACTACGGCCATTGCCAGCGATAATTTAAATCCTATTCCCATGTGTTTACCTCCTCTTTATCATAAAAAGTCGTCTAACAG
>Ga0209596_1000774_pt1 | contig 28873 bp, 26 predicted proteins | sample M_130807_MF_Meta_FD_187314 | JGI IMG/M metagenome (GOLD analysis project Ga0209596, IMG submission 187314) | Freshwater microbial communities from Lake Montjoie, Canada to study carbon cycling - M_130807_MF_MetaG (SPAdes) (version 2) | ecosystem: Environmental > Aquatic > Freshwater > Lake... | reverse complement strand
AGTTGGGTTATATAAAAAGGGTCTATACAATATATTCCATTTTGACACTTTGACACATTTGACAGGACAGATAGGTTTCCAACAGTTGCCATAGATTTTTACTTTTTACTTTTCACTTTTCAGAATTTTAAAACCACCAAACCATATTTTCATTCTCTTAGACACTTTTTGATTTCATATCTGTCCTGTCAATCTGTCACACATATCGTAGTCAAATCGGCGACTGAAATTAAAGTATGTAATTCCTTTGTCTTTTTATATACACCACCTCTACAACGGTCAGCTTCTATTAAGTCTTCCTCATATTTCTCAAAAGTATTTTGATTGTAATCTATAAAATACATACCGTCAGTAAAGTTAAATACAAATCGTAACTCCTTACCTTGTATCTTGCTAAAGAATTTACTGTTTGGAATGTATGTGGTCTCGTGTGTTGCGAATGGAAACCTCCTTGTCTTTATTTCATATCTTGCTGTATCACTTTCGGCGTCGTAGTAGGAACCCTCTGGCATTTGCTTTATAGGTTCGTTAAAGAACCGCTCCAGCTTTTTTATAACGGCTGGTTCCACTTTGGTCCCAAATTCTAAGTCCTCTTTTACAACGGTTTCGCTATCATTTACATTTTCTATGTTATCTTTTCTAATCAACCAACAAGGCATTAAGCTTTCTATATTGTTTAGCCAACTTTGGCTTTAAGTATAAATAAAAATAAAGATTATAATTATTAATTAAATTATAAAACATTATAATAGATTATTAGATTATTTTGACTTAAAGATTATAATATATGTAATATTATAAGATATAATAAGATATGCCAAAGAAATCAATTGACTACTCCAAAAATATTATATATAAAATCGTCTGTAATGACCCTACTATAGCTGACTGCTACGTCGGTCATACTACAGATTTTGTTAAACGTAAAGCCGCACACAAGTCCAACTGTAATAGTGATTATTCATTCCTTCAGTTTAACCTTTACAAAATTATTAAAGATAATGGTGGCTGGACTAATTGGTCTATGCTTGTTGTTGAGGAATTCCCCTGTAGCAATTCAGCTGAGGCTGGAACAAGAGAATACTATTGGGTCGGCAAACTGGGGGCTAAACTTAATACAAATAGTCCTTCTAAGATTATTAAGGAGAAACCAGAAAATAATAATATTGCTATTAATTATATGGAAAATCTTAAGGCATATATTAAATCTAAAAGACCCTCTTTAGGAGACAGCTCTGTTACTACTTACTCGTCTATCCTCAAAAATTTATACAAGAAAGTATTTGGAGAAGGTGATATGAATTTTGATAAGTTTGGTGAAACCGAAACTGTCTTGGAACATTTGAAAGACCTACCTGCTAATAAGCGTAAGACTATTTTGTCCGCTCTTGTTGTTATCACCGATAGTAAGAAATACAGGGACAGTATGCTCGTAGACATTAAAGACTACAATAAGGAAATTGATAAACAGGAAAAGAGCGACGCCCAAAAAGAAAACTGGGTTGAGCCTGCTGAAATAAAATCTGTATGGGATACATTAAAGAAGAATGCCGACTTGTTATATAAGAAAGGAACCTTATCTGCCAGCGACCTACAAGCCATACAGCCTTTCATTATCCTCTCACTACTTGGGGGGATTTTTATTTCTCCTCGCCGCTCTCTTGACTTTGTGGATTTTAAAATTAAGAATGTCAACAAAACCGACGACAACTTTATTGACAAAAAGGATATGGTTTTTAACAGCTTTAAAACTGCTAAATGCTACGGCGAACAACGTGTCCCAATTCCAACACCCTTAAAAAGTATTCTAACTAAATGGATTAAAGTTAATCCAACTGAGTTCCTATTGTTTGACGCTAATGGCGGACAACTTAGTTCTGTTAAGTTAAATCAACGTTTGAATAAACTATTCGGCGGTAAAAAGGTGGGCGTGAATATCCTAAGGCATTCCTATTTGACTGACAAATATGCCGAGCATTCTGCGAGTAAAAAGGCTGTTGCTGCTACTATGACTGAAATGGGTAGTTCACCTGCTATGCTTGAGACTTACGTCAAGACCGATTAGAACTTTCCCATTTTGATATCCTGGCCGTCTATTATTGAAGGGTCAGCTACTCTTATTCCGTCTCCACCTTTTCCAAAGACCTCTATTGGGTGCTTGTCTCTTAACTCTTTCTCCGCTGGCCTGAAAAAATGTTTCAAGATATATTCATTCTTTTTGTAATCTATACTCTTATCTAAATCGTCAAACAAACTTGTAAAGTGTTCGCAGTCCGTATACAAGTCCTTACTCCTATCTGGATATACATTTATAAAGTAGGACCAAGCCAAACAATACCAACCGCAAGCTGAGTTCATTAGTGACTGGATATCCTTTTTATTGTGAGGAACAAACCCTCCTCCTATAAACTCCTTGACTATTTGGGGCTCTGGCTGGCCGAAACTATCAAAATACGCCTTCTCTATCTTACCATTTGGGTAACGATTTACTTGAAAGGCGGTGTAATGGCTGCCTTCGTTTTTGTGACCGTCGTCGTCATATTCGTTCTCCATATTAATTATATACGTTCTATTGAACTTTAATCTCTTGCCTTGTAGATTATCTTTGAAGTCGCAAAACTCCAAGGGGATTTTCATTTTCTCTGCTAACTTCCATATCTGCGTATCTGTTAGAGCCATTCTATTATATATTACTAAACATTTTATATTTATTAATATATCGCTAAATTATTAATTATCTCCTAAATCTTTTTGACTTGGACTTTTTGGGTGAGTGAGTTCAAACTCTTCCGTCTTTGCCTCCGCCTCTGTATCCCTGATAATCTTAATCCGTCCACCACACATTATACACTCTTTACATTTTGATTTGAAGCAGAGCGAAGCTAACTTTATAACCATAGCACTTGTCGTTGCCACGAATGCGACCCAGAATGTCTCCGTTAACACCATATATATATTGCTTGAGATTTAAAACAAATTAGTTTTCGTTAATGTTATAGTCAAATTAAACTGTGTAGTCCAACCACCACCATTATCGGCAGCGAACCATAGCAACATATTTAATGGAACATTTCCACTCCCAGTATTAACCATACCACTAAAATTAACCCAGTCAGTCCAAACGACAGGCAAATAAGGACCATTACCACTCGCATATCCAAAGATTTTCTGGTCGGCAGAATAAGGAGTAGAACTATTGAAAGTAATAGGAGCATATGTAGAAAACGCTTGGTCTTGAAACTCAATATATAATCCTATCCCTTTATCGCCTGGAACTGGAAACTGATAGCAATTCAAAGCAAATTCTATTTTCCAATTTGTAGAAGTATAACCAGCACTTGGATTTAAACCGAAAAACTCATACGGAACTGGAAAATTAACATTATATACATTTTCCATAGTTTGTCCGCCAGCGTTGTAAGTAAAATTACTTCCTATTATTGTAGTCGTCAAACATATCGGCACGGCAGACTGATACTGATTAAGATTAGGGGCGTATAATCTTATACTGCTGTCGTTAGCGGTATTTTGTAGTAAAATATCTTGGTCGCCGCCGCTGGTCGTTAATTCTATAAAACCAGCAGCAGCAGTTACATTAAAATTAACACCAGCATTAATATTGGTATTATCATTTGAAGTTAAAACTAACTGATTGCTTGATTGAACCGTTAAATCATATCCACCTACGTTTTGAATAGTTGAAGAACTTGTTGCTGTTGTAAATGCTAATCCACTTGGAGTTAAAGCAGCACTTTCACCTACCGTAGCCGTAACTAAAACTTGGTCGTTAAATTGAACTGTTGTCGCATTTGGTGCTGGTTCTAATGCCTGTAATGCTTGGTCTAATGTAGTCAAAACTCCTGCTAACTGTGCTTGGATTGTTGCGGAATTTCCTATAACGTAATCAGGTGCTTCAAAGGTCGCCATTATATATAGCCTGTGATAAAAAATATAACAAAACACCTAATTATTTGGCTCAACCTTTCCTAAAGGTTGGATTAAACAAAATAAGCTACACCAGAAGAAAAGTTTGTCGTTGTTGGCGTATTTGTAACCGACGTTTGACTTGATAAAATTCTTAGACTGGTTGAGAAAGCCATTATATTTCCTATATAGTTGGCAGCACTATATGGTGAATTTGGGATATTAACGGCACACAAAATCTGTATAATACTTCCTGCTATTGTTCTTGAAAATGATATAGGAACGTAACCGTATCCACTTGTTCCAATAGTATAAACGTTATTACCGCTTGAACCTATTACGTTCGCAAATGTTGATTGGGTTACATATGGTATCATTTGAGTTGTTGAACTATTTAATACCAAATCTATAATGCTGTAAGTGTTTGGGTTTACATTTGTCCCACTTGTAGGAACAATACCACTTAAAGGGACTGGGCTTCCTGTCGCTGAATTTATAGAATTTGCGAAAATTTGGTAATTAAATTCCAATCTTATCGTAGTGCTATATGTCGTAGCGTTTGGGTAAGGTAGATTTATTGTCGCTGTCCTTATTCCACCAAAACCACTTGCTGTTATATTAAAACCACTCCAAGACCAAGCTTGGGGAACAAAACCGCTTGTTATCGCCCCTTGGACCCACGCTGTCGTTGGTATTTTTGTTGTGCTATCCGTAAAAGCTGGCTGGGCTACGGTTGTTGAAGGTTGCCCTGTTATTGACAACGCTCCTGTTAATGTCGCCGTTGAACCTTGACAAAGAAGGGACGAAGTGGGGTCGTAACCTCCTGAGCCTCCTCCTGCTCCAATTAAAGCACTTGTTGGTGTTATTCTTACACCTGTTTTGGTAGCAGACCAAGACGTTAACGTCAAAGATTGAGTGGATATAGCGGAACCACCTACTACTATTTCACTATCCCCTGGTTGGACTATCGCATTATAAGCACCTGAGGTTGAATTTGGAAGAAAATACATATAATCACTACTTGTTAGGTCTGTCATACTCAAAGCTTGAATAGGATTTCCAGCAGCTGTAATATTCATATTAGTTCCTAATGTAAATGTATTGGTTCCAGTCCAAGTATTGTTTAAAGGTAATAAAGAGCCACCTCCTCCTGCTATCGCCGTATTCACCCAAGCTGTCGTTGGGACTAAAGCATTATTGGCACCTAATGCTGGTGGGTCATTCAAAGTTATCGGTGAATTGAAAGCAGCTGTGCCTTCTGTTAGCGTGCTGCTTAATGTTAACAACCCTGATTGAGCTATTGGGTATCTTACAAATAATGTTGCTAAATAATCTACGGTTAGGACACCGCTCTCATTAAGAAAGACACCAGCGTCAAAGATTGGCAAATTCTCTTGTGGTGGTTGGTAACTACTCATTATATATACTGTTGGATAAAATAATTATTAGTTTAGCATATTATTATTTTGTGTTTATATATGTATAATGGCTCCCAAGAAAAAGAAAGCTGCTCCTATTACTGCTGAAATCAAAAACTGGTATGAGGAAATGCCTGCTGAGTTCCTTGATAAAAAGATACCCAATCCTAATGAATTCATTCACCATATGACAATCCCATTTAGGGCCGTAGTGGTGGCACCTTCAGGGAGCGGAAAATCTAACTTTATCACCGACTTAATTTCCAAATTCTCCGCTAATGAAGGGACTTTTGCGTCTATTGATATTATTTGTAAGGACGACAAAGAACCGCTGTATAAATATTTGAAATCAAAAAGCGAAGCTATATCCGTTAAAGAAGGCCTTCACAATCTACCTCAATTGGATAAATTTGATAAAGACGTGGCCCACTTGGTCGTAATTGACGATTGTCAGTTGGATAAGGACTTGGACCGAGTTTGTCAATACTATATCCGTTGCCGTAAAAAATCCGTTTCCATTTTATTCTTGGCTCAAAACTATTTCTACATTCCCAAAGTGGTTAGGAACAATTGCTCCTATTTTGTTATTCTCAAAGTATCAGGACAACGTGAGCTTACTCTCATTTTAAAAGAACAAGGCTTAGGCTTGTCAAAAGAACAGCTACTCAATATGTATCATTACGCTACGAATGAAAAATTTAGTCCCTTGATTGTTGACGTGGAAAGTATGGACGACCTACAAAAATTCAGGAAAGGGTTTGACGAATATTTAGACCCAGCCAACTTTCTATAAACGTGACACTTTGACAGGTCAGATAGGTTTCCAAAGACTATCCAAGGAATATTTCTGGCCGATTTCTGAAATTAGAAATGTAAAAAGTAAAAAGCAATATGGTTATTGGTCTTGTCATTTCAATCTGTCAAGTGTCACAAGTGTCAAAGTTTAGGAAACTACTGTATAAACAGCTAAGATATGACAGATTTGACAGATAAAAACATACAACAGTTAGTATAATGGTATAATACTCTTTTTACTTTTAAAAATTCTAAAAGTAAAATTCACCCAGAAATATTCCTTGGATAGTCTTTGGAAATCTATCCGACCTGTCAATCTGTCACGTCGCTTAATTAAAGTAAAGAAGGGTCAGTTATAGGGCTTCTTGAAGGAGGAGGAACAGCACCACCTTTCATTTTCTTTTTTCTAATTGACGCCATAAATGCTTTGGCTTCTGCTGAACCTTTTACCAATCCCATACCTCTTGGTTTTGTTGAGCCTGGACCAATCGGTCTTACTCCGCTCATATCCATTCCCATACCTCTTGGTTTCATTCCGCCTGGACCAATTGGAGCACCTTTACCTCTTACCATTTTTACCGCTACCATTTCTGCGTGTCTACCTGCGTGAGCGACGTCGTCTCCTAAACGTCTTAATGCTCCATATCCTGGAACGTCTTGTAATGATAATCCGCTGCCGTGAAGTCCTGAGACCATAGCGTGAGGTGAGTGAAAAACATTTGCCATAGCGTTAGGGTGTCTTGAAAACATAGGGTTAGGGGACATTAGACGAGGGTCTATTCCAAAACCTCTTGCGTGTGGTATAACGTGTGCCATTCTATATATAGACTTGTGATTTTTATTTTTCAAAATAACGTTTAAATAAAATTGAGCTCTCCTTAATGTTGTCTCTTTATAATGTTCTGGGTCCGCCAATATTTTCTCAGCAAAGTCTTTCAAACTGTGGACGTTTACGTCTGGGTGGTCGTGCCTAAATCTGTCAAACTGTTCCGTAAAGCTGCCCCATTTCATATCCTCAAAATCTATTACACCCTCTCCTATCATTTGGTCTTTGTCTAAAGCTGATAAAGTATCGGTGCCGTGATTTGTCAAAGGATTATAAGAACTGGATTTCACCTCTATCTCCTTTTTATTCTTCTTTTGAAATGGATTGAGTGCTGATACCACGTCACCTTGCGTTCTTATATCCGTCTGGTTCGCATTCGTTTTGTTTTGAAAGGGGACTGTTGCCTTGTTTACGGTGATTGTTTCTTTTGAATTCTTACCCAATAGCTCCGCTTGAAGACCGCCTTGGCTGTGACCTATTGTTGAAATAGATTTGGCTCCATATTTCTTTTCCGCTGCGTCTTGGACTTTCTTGGCCTCTTTGTATCTGTCCGTCTTTTTATAAGCCCACTTTCCTCCTAAAGCATATACAGCGTTGTTACCCCAATCGGTTATACCTTGTGTTCCCATATGAGCCACTACGGTTTGACCTGTCTTACTATTGTGATACACTTTGGTCGTCTTGGAACTAACACTTGGGTCTAATACAAAGTCATTCACCTTGGTCGTCTTGGCGTCATAGGAGGCACCTAATAACTTTTTCAATTCGTCTGCTGACAAAGCACCGCCTTTAATGTTAGGACGATTAAGTCCTAAACCAGCGTAGTTCTCGCTATCACTATCGGTATCACTTGAACCGCCGTCGTCCAAACTATCGGTGTCGTTACCGTCTGTTGAACTATTTTCGTAATCAGGTTCTTTTCTACGTTTCATATGTGTTTCAACGTCGCTTTCACTTTCATACTTGTCAGGTTTCATATGCTGTTCTATATCAGCTAAGCTGTCAAACTTGTCCGCATTTTTAACAATTTTTCTGGTTGATTTCAAACCTTTACCGCTGTCGCTGTCGCTGTCGCTGTCGCTACCAGAGCTAAAACCCTCACCTTTAACACCAAATTTCTCTTTCATACCAGCAAGACGATTTTTAATTTTTTTCCAAACACTATGGTAAGGGCTTACATTTCTCTCTTCCAACTTATTAAGTCCATTATACACACCTCTAAATTCGTTCCAACTTTTAAATTCGTCATTTTTCATTTTGTCTAAAAGGGATTTATATCTTTCTAATAAAGGGTCTTCTTTTGGCCTTTCCACCGATTTCAAATGAGGAACTGTAGTCAACGCCTTTACGTCCTCTGGTGGTCTACTCTCCTCCAATAAAGGTTCGTCCTCCTCTATAATTAATTTTCTTCTTGTTAAGGGCTTAACTGGCTTAACTTTCTTGGAACCTTTCGGTCTCCCTCTTGGCCCTTTCGGAGGGGGAGGTGGCTTAGGTGGACCTTTTGGTCTCCCTCTTGGTTTCGGAGGCGGTTTCTCTGGTTTCGGTGGTGGAGGCGGATTGTTACCATATACCTCTGGTAAATTCTTGTCATATTCGTATCCGTGTTCTTCTCCGTTTTTACCCAAATAAACTGGTCTACCTCGTTCTTTAATAGGACCGTGAGGATATTTCTTCGTAGCTGATTTACCCTTGTTAGCATTTACGTCTCGTTCCCAAGCCAAAAGCTTTGCCTGGTCGGCTGGTTTAAACTGGCTAAAAGAAGGGCTATCCATAGGCTCAGCAGATACAATTGTCGGACTTCTTACGTCTCCTCTTTTCAAATCAATTACCAAATTGTGTTTTCTTTTTGCTAAATTTCTAACTGTTGTAATCGGATTTAATAATTTCCACCCTTTACTTTTGCTATAGGAGGCAAAAAAAGGAGGCATTTCCATTCCAAATTCGCCTACTTGTGGTATTGGTAAATCACCGCCTTTGATAGTATCAAATTTAATCATATATATATTGGAATATATATTATTATTTATTATTTATTGCTTAATATAGTCCTGCTCCTGAATGTGAAACTCTTAAAAAGGCTGGGCCTAATCTGCTACCAAATTGGAAATTGGCCGACAAAGGTTGTGACCTTAAAGCAGGTGGTTCAGCACCAATCAAAGTCCCACCGCAACCTACAGAAGACATTTCTCTACGGTTACTAACTGGTCTTCTAATGTGGTTTCGCATACCGTGACCGTATAGTCCCTCACCATATAAACCGTGACCGTATAAACCGTGACCGTAAAGTCCGTGACCTACAACGTCGTCAGGAACGTCGTCAGCATACATACTACGGCTATCTCCACCGCTGTAATCTAACATACGAGCATTTTTCTCTTGTAATTCAAGTCTCTTCTTTTGGACCAACTGTTCCAATTCTGCTAATCCCATATTCTGTAAATAAGAACCAGCTGCGGCTTTATCCAACTTACCGATATCTTGGCCTGTATATGCGTTAAACATTTCAGTCAAGGGTCCTCTGGAAGGCGGAGCATTCTTTGCCTCTTTGTATGCGTCCATATAACCTTGAATATCGTGACCTGAATAGTCGCTGGCTTGTTGAATAGCATACTGTCTTGGGTCTTTCTTAACTGTATTATATTTTTGCTGTAAATCCGCATAGGAACCCAAATCTTCACCTGTTGCTTGACTTAGCTGGCCCAAAGCCAAATCTCCTAATCCAGATTTCGCAGCATATTCACTTGCCGCAGCCAAGGCAGCAGAAGGGTCTTTCCTAATAGCATTATACTTACCTTTAATATTTTTTCTTGATTTGTCAGGGTCCTCAATATAAGCTTGGGCTGTCTTATCCAAAGCAGTCGCACCTTGATTAATAAAAGGGGCAAACTCAGGAGCATATGCGGATAAAGCTTGAGCTCCCATTTGAGTTCCAACGTGTATCGCCTCTTGTGCTAAGGGTTTCAAAGCTGCTCCCACCTTGTAGACCGCTTTCTTGATACCAGCCTTTTTAAATGCCTTGTCCGCTTTCTTTCCAAATATTCCTCCCTTACCACCAATCAAACCCAAACCGTGATTGTGTGCCAACTCCTCCGCCGACATTTTCAAATTCAAACCTTTACCTTTGCTAAACGTTCTGGTAATGTGATTGAAATTTTCTGCGTGAACCAAAAGGGGAATGTCTCCACCTTTAATTCTGGCAGCCATTCCTTTTCTCAACTTTGCTAAAGTTCTTGAAGGTGCGTGAACGTGAATAAAACTAAATCCGTGAGGTGCTTCCATATTATATTGTAAAGATTATAAATTTACAAGATAATACTAATTGGACGCTCTCCTGTTTCAATAAACGGATATTAAGAACGCCCTTTAATATCAAGATAATTGTTAAGACAAATAAGTCCTCACCAAAGAAGCTGGTCTGCGTAGTATCCTCTGCTGCCTTTAATTAAGCGGTCTTTCTGGTGTCGTATTTTATAAAGTGCCCTCCTTTTGTCTGCGTATTCCTGTCCTCTGCTTTTGATATAGTGCGGAAAATCTTCATACTCCGCTGAACCGCAAGAAGTAATAAAAACCCCATTCTTGTCATAGACGTCTAATTTATATTTAGGTTTTATTGAAGGCTTTACAACTACTCCTAAATCTTTGGCTTTTTTAAAAGTATACGGCAAAATTTCATACATTATATATACATTAAGATATTATTTAATAATTTATTACACACGTGCTCCTGTCAAGATATCAAGAGACACCTCAACACCGTAACAAACAAAGACGAAGACGTCAATAGGGAGAGCATTCATAGATAGACCCAAAATGTTAACGGATTTAGGAACGGCTTCCTCAACTGGTAACATACGACCGCAATCAACGTAGTAATAGCAATACTCGCTTTCAAATGCCTTACTGTCAATCAAACCAGAGGTCATACCGTCTGTCATACCACCGTTAACAGCATTAGTTCCGTAAAGTTGATTTTGAAATTGTTCGTATGAATAACGTTCGGTATTGTAAATTGCGTTTTGACCTGAAATTTGGACGTTAAACTGGTTAAAAAGACAAAGGGGACTTGTTGGTCCACCGCCAGCAGGGTCAAAAGGAGACAAAAGCGGAGAGTAAGCCCAAGAATTGGTGATACCACCAGCAGCTCCAGCACCAGTTAAAAAGGGCATTACAAGCACCGATTTAATGTTGGCAATACCGTTAGAAATCAAATTGTTAAAATTTTGGGAAGGTTTAATGGTATTCACAATTTGGTATTGATATACGTCGGTGTAAACGATTTTCTTAACAGGGGACGACAAGTAAGAACTTTCAAATACTGGGTTAAAAGTGTAGGCTGGGACGTTGAGGATAACTGAGCCTGAAAGGGGACCACTTTGAACTCCAATATTGGCGATTTGTGTAGAGTTTTGAAGTCTGTTACCAACGGAAAGAGAAGCAATAAAATTACCAGCAGGGAGAGCGTAAGCAGAGGCCGACATATTACCAGGACGAGCCAAAGCAGAAGCAATCATTATAGGTTGAACTCCACCAAGAGGAGAAGTAGGAACAACGTTGGCAAAAGTTCTTACTGGAGCACCTGCCAAGACGTTAACGTCAGCAGCAGCAATAGCAGCAGCGTTAATGTAATCAGTAATATAAGTTCCAACTCCGTATTGAGGTCCTGTAAGCTGAGATATAATAGCTACGTAAACAGGTCCAGCAGTAGCAAAAACCATACCAGGAGTGAGAGCAACGGCAGTCGCAGCAATAGTAGCCACACCAGTATTTGCGGCAACAGCAACGTTAGCCACACCTAAAGCATTCGCAGCAGTAACAACGTCAAAAGCAACGGAACTTTGATTTAAATTGATAGTCAATTTCATAAAAACACCCTTTAAGAGGGGAACACGTTCAAAGAAGGAGGCAACGTGCTTCAAGTAAATAATAGCACTAATGGAGATTTGAATGTAACCATATCCACCGTTAGCAGCTTGACTGACTTTGTTGTTAATGTAAGACTTCCAAATTTGAGTAGCGGAAGCAGCAGGTAAAAGATTGCTAAAGGGTTGGGCTTGAAGGTCAGTTCCAGTTATAGCAGCAGGGTCATAGGCCCAAGCCAACTGACGTTGTAACAACCCTTCGTTGTGGGATTTACCAGAGGCTAAAGCACCTGACACTACGATAGGAGCCTGAGCGTTGTTGTTGTTACACACACCGATACCAGATTGACCTGAAACGTTAGCAGCGTTACCGCAAAGGGTCCAGCTTAGGGGACTATCAGGATAAAAACCAAGCTGAGAGCTTTGAGTTAGCAAATCGTCAAAAGACATACTTGTCATTAGCTTAAAAGTATTCCAAAGCCCAATATAAGGAGTTTGCTGAATGATAGTCGTTCCGTTATAATCCAAAGTAAAGGAGTGAATTACGGAACCATACCAATTTTTAAGACCCATTACGAAGTCAGCACTACGGCCTTGAGTAGCAGGCTGGAAATAGGTATCAGCACCAGCGTTAGCAGTTCCAGTTCCGCTTAAAGTAAGTAAGAGGGGGCACATTAGGTAGGCCTCTCGGTAGTTCATATATTTATTACTGTTAGCAAGCTGGGAAGTATCAATAACAGACTGATTACCTTGGTAATTTTGATTTTGATTGTCAAGTATGCTTAACCAATCTTTGCGGACGAAGACGGAAGGGGAACCCTCGCTTTGGGAGCTCATATCAAAGACTAAACTATCAGCCGACATATATATAATGCTTGAGATAAAAAATCTCAGGGATTATACTTTATTCCTATTCCTAAACGTTTTTAAAACTTTATAGATTGGGGCTTTTTAGACAAGGGTTTTAATTTCAGGGCCGCCAACTTTTCGCCTAAACTTCCGCCTCTAACTTCTCGGCCAGTAGTGGCTTCGTATTCAGGGACTGAGGCATATGCGGACCCACCGCCTGCTCCTCCAGGGTTCAAAAGGACTGAGCCCATACCAGTTCCACTCATAGGTGCTCGTATCATTCGGTGTGCTATACAAATATTGGGATTTCGCCTATGTAACATATATATAGTATAATATTTTATTTCTGTTTAGTATTCCTTATACTTCGTGGCCTTTTTCCAAAATACGCTTCTTCAAATTCCTAAATCTCAAAGTGCCTATCATTAGGGCGTTCAACGCCGTAATCTGTTTCTGGACCGCCTCCTCTTTTTCTCTCTCCTGCGTTTCGCCACCATTCTTCATAGCATTCATTAGTCTCATTTGTTCTTTGCTAAAGTCTTCGTATAGCTTATTCAAGTATTGTTCTGTAATGTCGCAACCGAAATTCATTCGTATATAATTAAGCAACATTTTAATCCTAAACTTTATTCGTATTATATGCCTGTTTATATGAAAGTGTCCTAACATTATTTGCCTCCTGTAGATTGTTCCAACGCCGAGTATACTGAGCCTTCGTCGTGTGTGTCCCTGATAACCAAAACGATTGTCATATTGGGGTCTAAGATTTGTAGGGGTTGGAAATTGAGACCGAGAATTTGTAAACGTATTTGACTATACGTTCCGTTCAACATTTTATTCCAGGCAAACTGGGGTGGATACTCGCTGATTTGTAATCCAAATTCAACCCTTGGGTTGAGTGAATATATGATAGAGTTGGGTGACGCATACTTATTCAAAATATTTGAGACTGAAACGTATATGCTACTATTGGGCTGGACTTGTGGGGCTTGTGAGCTAAGGTAGGAACAATTTATTCCCAAGTTAAGCTGTGCTAAAGTAGGAGGGCCTACTAATTGACCGTTGGGGTATGTAGTGGGATTTCCATATGTATAAGTGCCTGCTGTGAAACCTACTATATCACTAAAATTGGCTGGGAAATAAAAAGCTGGATTGTATCTATTTACACCGTTAGTAGGGAACCCAGCAAATGCGGTTGTTCCTGCGGAGGCAGAGGCAGCTGGTGTAGTCCAGCCAGCCCAAGAAGTCCCAGCATTTCCAGTCCAAATACCAGTTACACCACTATAAGTAAAGTTAGTTGCTAAAGGCAAAGGGAAAGTGTTTACTTGGATAGCATATCGTGGTGCGTTAATCAGCATTTCCAAATAGTAAACGTTGTTTCCCCCTGCGTCTATAAAGTAAAGACCGTTTTGGATACAATAGTATTGGACCAGAGAATTCAATTGAGCTATACTATATTGCCCTGGTGGGATTGCTATAACAATCGTAGTAAGCTGAGCGGCACCAGAGCTGACAGCACCAGCTGAGTTTGTAGGATAATAAAATGTGAATGTCGTGTTACCAAGTGGGACTGAAATGTTGTTCCAGCTGTAAAACATATTAATACTTTGGACTGCTATTTCGTGGTGAGGGAAATGAAGCGAGTTTGGAAAATTATATACAAACTGGTTGTTATTGCCGTCCTTGACTAAGTTATTCTGGTTAAGCACTACTGTTGAAGGCATATATATAATTAAGAATATTTTATTTTCTTCTGTGTGCCTTAATTACTTTTTTAGTGGCTGAATATTCGCCGTCGCTACAACTACAGCCTTGCGTGGTATTGTTACCTTTAAGTCCTAAATAAAAAGCCACTTGGTTACCACCTGCTATAAATGGGGCCTGGGACCCTCCTGACCTCATTTGAATAATGTTATTGGGTGTTCTTGGATTGTCTACTTTAAAGGAATATCCTTGACCGAAATCTCCGCTAAATCCGTCCATATATATTGCTAAACATTTTAATTTATTTCTAAAAACCCATAGAAGCCAAGTCCACCAAAATCTCGTGAGCTTCTCTCCTTGGTATTCTGCCTGCTTGTAACATTTTCATTAGCATTAGTTTAAACTCCTTAATGAGGGCTTTGTTATCATTACCAGCAATTATCTCCCCTTTCAAAATATCAAAACGGTCATTCTCCTTGGTCTCCTCGTCTTTGTTTGGTTTGATATCAGGTGCGTTTTCAATTCGGCAAGTATGGCATATGTGGTGTAAGTGTTCCTTCTCTTTTAATCCCATACCTTTTATAACGTCGTCGTGAGGTGTTATTCCGCCGATTATACTTTTCAAAACGCTTGCTACGTTACCAGAGACTTTTTGGGTAGGAAGGTCTTTGATAGGAACACCGCTTGGTCTGTGGACCATTAGGATACCGTCGCTAAGCTTGTGGTGGTTAATCAAGTATTTACCAAAAGGTTTATACGGTTTTGGTTTAACAAACTCTCCGTCCACGTGTCCTCTGTTGATATGACTTTTTCCTAAACCGTGACCTTTTAGTCTCGGCTTGAGACCGTATCCTTGGGTGCTACCCATAGTATCTTTATCGGTCCCACCTGAATAGTAAGAAGAAGGGGGTTGTGTGCTACTGGCTTCACTTTTACCGCTTGGAAAATTAATAGGTTTGCCTGCTTGTGCTTGTGCTTGTGCTGGTGCCTTTTGATTTCCATACCAAGACCTGTGAATAGATTTCAATTCGTCCAACGAAAGAGCCAAGTCTTTTTTAACTCTAACTTCCGCAATTTGGTCTTTGTGTTGCCATAAAAACTCTTGTAGTTTGCCCTTGATACCGTCTACGGTCTCTATTTCTTCAGGTGTGGTATCCTCTGTAATTTCTCCAAACCCTCTGCTATTTTGTCTTTCAGCTGGAGGAGGAGATAAATGTCTTGAATGAAGATTTCTGTATTTTTCTTGTGCCAGACCAGCTTGTGGTGTTGCGGAAGCAGCTGAAGGAGGGTTTTGTTTGTTTTGAATGTTATCTACATATGCTTTGACTAATCTGTATCCTTCTCCTCCATTTCTTGTTCTTTCTTCGTCAGTAAAACCATATTCGTCTTGAGGCTCACCTTTATAATTGTGAGTTGGTCTACCGTTAGGGTGTGTAGGTGGTTGTAAACCAGCATACATACTGCTTCCACCTTGAGGAGGTTGAGGTAATTGTTGTCTAAACTCATTCATATCCAACGCCTGCCCCATATCCTCTTTTTCTTCTACGGCTGAATTTATCGCTTGCTGATAATTTTGCTGAGCTTCCTGTAGCTCTGGCCCAGCAGCCGTAACTTCTATTGCCCTTCTAATAGCCCTTTCCGTCCCTTGTAAGTCTCCGTTGGAATGATTTAACTGAATTTCTGCGAGTGCGTTCTCTGCTTGTTTTCTGGAAAATAGACCGCTAAAAAAAGCACTTCCTCGTTCAAACATACTGGCTTGTTTCGCCTTGGGAACAGTTCTTAATGCTGCTAAATCGTCTGCTGACGGAATAATGCTCTCAATACGAGCCAAGTTTACTCTTAATCCGCCAATCGCATTCATTATACCACCAGTAGCGTCTTGTAACTGAGCTGGAGTAGCCCCACCAGGAACAAGGGGAATTTGAGGCCCACCGTTACCACCAACTGGGTTGAAATTAGCACCACCAGGTCCTCCACCTTGAGGAGGAGGAGGAGGAGGATAATTTGGAATAATAGCGGCTCCTCCTGCGGCTTGAATTTCTCCTTGAATTTGCTGTAATAAATTATACAAAGCAGCTATATCTTGGCGTCTAACCATTACATTCAAAATTTGCTGTGTTGAGGCCAAAATGCCCTCACCTGTGGCTTGCTGTAATCCAAAGTCAACGCCGTTGGTTCTTCGTATTTTGTCTTGTAGGGCGGCTATGTAACGACCCATTACTGCCGTAGGAACATTTCGTCCCTTGAAGTCTGTAGCAATAAAAAGCTTGTATTGTATAACAAACAGACGTTGGTCTGGTGTAAGACGCTGTGCTACTTCGTTTGCTACAGTTGAGTTACAAAAGTTTTGTTCTTGTAGGAAACTGCGGACTTCTTGCTTAAGCCCCTCTTGGTCCGCAATTCGTTCGGTGGTGGTTCGGTTATCTGTGGGTTGATTGGGTGTTTGGCCTGTAGATTTTAAAATCATATTGGCATTCAAATTCTTCTGATTGTTATCAGCTTGTAGCTTGAGATTGGCTACGTAATTTTCCCTATATTTGGAAGCGTCCAACGGTGACTTACAAGGTGGGTTCATATATATTACTAAAGATATAAAAAAACCTTGGTAACATACTATTTAACCATTACTTTCTCTAATTCCTCTGGTTTGTCGGCGTAGTATTCTTTCTGTTCTTCGGACAAAATAGTCTCTCTGCTTCCAAGGACAGGGACATATTGGGCTCCAGCGTTGAAATCTTCATTCAGGATATCTTCGTTGACAATTCTGTTAAAGTCTTCCATTAAAACTTCTTCCCAATTGTCAGGCAACTTTTGTATATACTCGTTCATTATACGGTTGAATTTCTTTTGCTGACTATCTCCTAAAGCTCTAAAGCTATGTAAAGGGGCGTAACCGAGCTTCGGCATTATAATAACGGACAAACGTTGGGCGTTCTCTTTGTTGAAATCGTCTTTTCCAAATGGCATTCTTAGTATTATTAAAGATTATTATTTTCCATTTTTAGCCCAATTGTGTTTAGGACAAAATTATATTGACTTGGCGTCGTGACAGATTGACAGGACGCTTCTATTTCCAAAGACTATCCAGGGAAATTTTCTGGGGGATTTCTGGAAATAGAAATGTAAAAAGTGAAAAGTGATATTGGTTGTATGTTTGTCATTCTATCTGTCACAAGTGTCACAAGTGTCAAGGTTAAGGACAAAATTGTATTAACAGCTATACATATTAATTATATAATGACAGATATGACAGATAACATACATACAACAGTTACTAACATAGGCTAAACCCTTTTTACTTTTCAAACTTCCTCACCTCAGAAATCCCCCAGAAAAATTCCTTGGATAGTCTTTGGAAGTAGAAACGTTCTGTCAATCTGTCACGCCGCCTCGCTCATATACTTTTTATCTAAACAAAAAAAAATATATAATATGATACTTACCTGGTTACCTGTTTATACGAATTTGTCCTCACCTCCTTAAGCATTTGGGTCCACTATCCTTGGCTTTATCTCTAATTTGAACCAGCCTCTTTTGCCTCCTTTGCGTCCAGCGGTGCGAGTAAGTGCCTTGAATTCTATAGCCATTTTTTTCGCTGAAACGTCTCCGAATTGTTCCTCGTCAAACACATTTTGAATGTCCTCATTAGATACAAATTTTGTCTCGTCATTTGTTAATATGAAATATTCAAGTATAAATTTTCTAAGTGACTTGTTGGATAATTCTTTTTTCTGAGCCATTTCCTCAGCACTCAAATCAACATTAGGCACAACTTTTGTATCTGAATAGTTTCGCAATAGTAGCATAATCATAGCATTACACCAAGACACCTGGCGGATTTTTACTGTTTTTATATCAGGGTCAGCAAGTCTCCAAGTTTGTAAAACAAGTGGGTCCTCACCAGAGGCAAACCCAGCGTCAATTTCAGCTTGGGATTTGAATACATTTACACCTGAAAATTCCACACAAGTCTCAAACACGTCGTCATTAGTGGCCTCAGGGCTATCATTACAAAATATAAGTAGTCTTGCTTGATTAATGAATTCTGTAAAATATATATCGTAATTTTTCTTAGCAGTTAAGGGGTCACCTCCAGAACACAATTTTTTAATCATTTCACCATTTAGTTTGATAGTCTTGCCTTTTGGAGGAGCTGGCATTTCTTGACAAATAACGAAACGACAAAACTGAAACCCCAAAGCAAATTCCATTTGTTTTTCTCCTTTTTCCTGTTTTAATGACTTGTTACTGTTACAAAGCAAATTTGTATTATCAACTGTTCCACTATACGGACCAACCGCAAGTTTAATGCCGTCACTAATAACACTTTTACCAGCGTCTCTATTACTAATATATTGAGACCAAGCTTTATCCTCAAAGTGGCCTGCTAATCCCCTGCTATAGAATTTTAATGCGTTGATATAGTCGGCACCATACAACGGTTCAAATACACAGGTTCTTACGCTTTCAATAGCGTCCTCGTCAGGATTATCAAAGAAATCCTTAAAAGTCCGTTTAATTTGAACTGGAGTATAATATTCAAAGGCTGGTTCAACAGCAGGAACGGCTGGAACCTCCTCTACACCCTCGGAGGCTGGAACACCAGGAATTTCAGGTCTGCCGTTGATTTCGTCCCAAGTATAAAATCGGCCTTGGTTGTCTCCAGTTTTTTCTCTGAAATCTAAAACTCCGTCCAAAAAGCAAATGCGACCTTTTGTAGTAGTAACGAATTTTTCATAAAACATATCGTCCTCAGCGTCAACAATAATTTTAGACATTAAAGCCGTTAAGATATTATTGGCTCCTGAAACATTTCTACTGTATGGTTTCTTGTTGCCCTTGGCGTCCAGTTTGTAAAGGTCAGTTTTGAAAAGTATGAAATATTTGAGTTTCCCCTCAACCTCAAGTTTTGAACTGACCCAGACGTTGGCGTCCTGTTTGTAGAAATAGTTTCCCTTGCTGAATTTCAGTTTGTGACTAATAGCTCCAAATACAATATCAGCGGCCTCGCTATCGTCATTAACAGCTTGGTTTAGAGATACAGTAGTTGATAAATCGGAGACCTCGTCGTCCTCAACAACAGCGACATTAACGGCTACGGCGGCAGGCTGAACTAAAGGATTTACCATAACCGCCATTACCAAGTCTCGTCTCTGCTGTATCAATAGAAACAGAATTTTATTTTCAGGAAACGGCTTTCTAATAAAGGTAACCATTTGGAACCCAGATTTTTCTCGGACATATGCGTTTAGTCCGTCGTCGTGGAACTCAAGGTCTGCGTAGGAGAAAGCACAGGGAGGAGCGGTGAAACCGTCGTAACCCCAGTCAACCTCACGCTTTCTACACAGTTGATTTTCCACACAGTATTTGTTTGCGAGATAGGTGAATTCATTTTCTAAAATTTGACAAAAGCACGAGACCACTTTGTTTCGTAGTTTTGAAAATGGTCTGTCGCTATCGTCAGCACACTTTGAAAAGTCTTTGACAATTTGAACGAGCTCAGGATTATTATCAAAAACTCTACGCTGAAATGTTGACAAGTCCTGTTGTAATCTTACATACAAAGGGTGAGGTTTATCTTGGTTTTTCATTTCTCTTGGGAATTTGCCTTTGACCCTGAGTTTTTGAATTTTACTTTCTGCTAATCCATTCCAAGTGATTTCCTTACACCAGCCAGGGTGACCGCCACCATAGATAGTAACATTAACGAGATTTTTAATGTCTGCTGGCAATAGGGGTGGTTCATTATCAGCAGAATAATATGGAATGAGCTCCTCACACCACCTTTCAAAACCACCAGGTTTCAAATAACTCTCCAAAATTTGAACTCTATTGCCAGCTTTTTTCTCAACCTCGTAAACGATAGTAGGGTGTCCCTTGACTTGGTCTCTATCAACATACCCCATATAATGAAATATGGTGTTCTTAATTATACCAGCGTGTATAGTAAGGTCACCATAAATTCTACCAAAATTTCTATTTGGATAAACTTGTCCGTTACTGCCTGTATAAGTTGGTTCGGTTGGTTGTTCTGGATATCGCCTACCTAAGCCGTTGAACCGAGGTCTCATTACAATAGTAAGTTTGTTATCCTGGGTTATACAGTCCGCAGTTTTTTTCCATTCTGCTTTCATTTCAGGAGTTAGCCTTTCGTCTTGACATTCTAAAATCATATTAGCTAAGCACTTATCAACTGGAATTTGCCAATCTCCATTCATTTCGGCATATTGAGGAACCTTTGCTAAATTAATAGTATATTTGTTGAGAAATTTTGCCATTTGTATTATTAATATATAATAAAGTCTTACTTTTAAGTTGTTTGTTTAGATAATATTAATATAAACATATGGCAGATTTTTATTTCATTTTTTTTTTAAATTAAAAATGGTTTGTAATCAAAACACACGCAAATACACGCAAAAGTTTTTGAATTCATTAATTTTAATAATATGTAAATTACCAAATAGGGCAAAAAGGTCTAAACATATTATTAAAAAACTTAGGGAGTTTCAGCAGGCATTACGACGTTAAGCGGTGCGTTATTAATTAAACGCTCAATAAGCTCAGCAGGTAGAGTATCCAAAATGGCCTCCACCTTTTTATAATCTGAAAGATATGGTCCTAAAGTTTGGATATCTTCAGGGGACACATTCTTAAGTCTTTTGTATCTTAGAGAGTTTTTATATTGGCGTGACTGTTGAAGATTTTCGTTGTAACGTTTCTTTTGATATTCACGCATATACTCGGCACGTGGGTTGACAGATTGACAGGACACTTGGTTTTCCATTTGTATTATATAAATATAATAAGTTGTCTTTAATATGTTTATACTAATATTATATAAACGGTTAAGGGTGGCGAGTGTTTAACATTTTAACAATCTGTCCTATCGTCAGGGGATATATTTTGTCACCTTGAGGGGTCACTACAAGACCTTCACCAGTCACACCGTGAGAAAGATTTTTAGCAGATACACCAGCTCCTTCAAGCTTTATAGCTTTTTGTCTTTTATTTGAAGCAACAGAAGCAACAGTTTTGGCGACCTTGGCTTCCTCTGGGGTGGCGTATTTTTTAGGTCTGCCTCTTTTGCTCTTAAGTTCTTCTACGGCCATAGTAATTCCACCAGCTTCAGGCACAAGTGTATCAACAGGTGCTAAACCTTTTCCTGTAACTGCGGTGTCTGTAATTTCAGCACCACTTTTATCAAAAAATCTCCAAGCAGTAGGAAATCGGCTACCTCCTTGAGACGTTTTTGAAATACGGACTTTACCGTTGGGATTAATTGAACCTCTTTGCCACCAACCTAAACCAGGTCGTCTTTCTAAAATTCCTTCACCACCGTCACCTACCAAAGAGGGTCCATTTACATAAAAATCCCCTTCTGGAAAATGTCGTTTCTCTAAATCTTTCCAAAGTTTTTCTTTTATTTCAGGTCTCCATATAGCGTCTGTTTCGTCATTAGGTTCTTTGCTTTTGCTCTTTTTAGCAGGTTTGACAGCGGCAGGTTTTTCTCTTGCTTTTAATTTCTCAATTGCTTCAGTTGCCTTACGGATATTTTCGTCAGCCGTTTTCATTTTACCAGCAGGAGCGGTTGGGTTTGTTTTTTTCCAATCTTGAGCCTCTTTAAGTTTGGCCTCAAAAAAAGCAACATTCTTTTCAATATTAGCTACAGCAGATTTTACAGCACTTGGTTTTTCTGCTGCTGCTCTTGCTTTCTCCATTTCTTCCAACCCCTCAAAGTGGGGTTTTGATAACCGTTTTGCCAAGTCAGCCTTAAGTGCCTTTTTAGTAGGAGGCTTAGGGTGGGCCTTAGCATATTCAGCTTTACACTCAGGAGTAGATAAAGCACACCCATACGATAGATTATTCCTGGCAGCAAATGATTTTACAAAGTCAGTCCAAACGGTCATATATATTCCCTAAACATTATAATATTTTCAACAAGACCGTAAAAGGTTTGAATATGCTGATTAGGTCAAAAACGTCTTAACATTATATTAAATTAAGAAATTTATAAATTTTTAGTAAACTCAAAATCCTATAGATAACAAAAAAAAATGAAATAAAAATCTGACTTACAATCATAAGTATATTACAAACTATAACAAGCTTTTTAAAAATGTCAACTCAAATTATCAAATCTAAAAAATCTATCAAAGCCAAGGTTATCTTAATTATTGAGGATACACCTATGGAAACCGTAGCTATTAAGCTAACAAATAATTTTAATAAATTGTTATTAAGGAGAGCATTTCAAAAAATGGTTCCTTTATTACCATATGTAGACAGGGAAGAAGACGCTGGACCTTGCGAAGATTGCGGAGAACAAAAAGAATTAGCTGAAGACAGAGTTTGCCACAGGTGCTATCACTTCGCACAGCCTAAGGGTGAATGCTGGTGTGATACTAATGAAGACAAAGTTGAAGAACCAAAGTTTTATTTGGCGAACGGTTGTATTGGAAAAGACTTTTACAAACGCCATATCAAAGACGAGGTTACCAAGGCAACACAGAAAAAGTTTGAGGCCCTATTGAAGGACGAGGACGAGGACTTTATTGAATATTACCGAGTAGGTATTTCAAACCCAGACGATAAAGCGTGGGAGTTCAGTTCCCTTTGGTTCTTTGATATTAACCTGGATAAGGGATATATGCCTGTATTCCTATCAGGTGTCAATACGAGTTCGGCACTTGCTATGGAAATGTGCGGTATTGATAGAGACGACGAGGACGACGAGGACAACGGACGAACTTTGGAGGAGCTGTTAGATTACGCACCAAACGGAAACGAAAAATCAAAAGAAAATATTAAGAAAATTCTATTAATGAAAAAATAAATAGTAGTGTAGCCGTAGTATAGTTTATATATAATTAAAAGGGTTCCCATTAAGGACTGGTAAAACCATAAGGTTATCCCTCTTTTTTTAATGAGCCATAACGCCGATTAGGGCAAAAAGGTCTTAACATTAAAATATTTTTAAGAAATTTATAAAAATTAAGTGTCCTCGTAAGTCCTATAGATAAGAAAAAAAATTGAAATACTTTTCTACCTTATAATCATAAGCATATTACAAACTGAAAAAACTCTTAAAGATACCAATTCATAAGCCAAAGAAAATTCTTGGAAATTTTATTGCTGTTAAGAACAAACCAAAAGTATTTTAATTAAAAACAAGAAATAAATCATTATTTTAGCTTTCAACAAACTACACACAATCGTTTTAAGAATGACTGATTATCACGTTAACTTTACTTACCAAGGAAAACATATTGAGATAAAATATAAAAATGAAGAGGAGTTTTTAGAAATGAAAACTCGTTCCGAACAAATGATTATTGTAGGTTTGCGTCACGGATTAAGTCTGGAGCAGATTAGCGAAGTTTGGGGCGACAAGCTGGACCAATACTGGGAAGACTTTGCCAACTGCGACGACCAACAATTCGCTATAGGAATTATCATTTGTAAAAAATTAAAGGTCACCATTTTTGGACCAGACAGTTATTACGGTTGGGAGCACGTTCCGACCCCAAAGAGAAGAAATTTCAGACCCTGTCAGGTATGCGAAAAAGTATGTCATAAGAAATGTCCGTGCTGTAGGAAAGCGTATTATTGTTGCGAAGAGCACCAGAAAAGCGATTGGAAGGAGCACAAGAAGACCTGCGTAGGAAAGAATACTCCAGAAGTTAATGTAGTGTAGACGTAGTGTAGCTTAGATAGATAAATTATATAATTAAGGGTTTCCATTAAGGATTTGTAAAACCCCACCGTAGTCCATAAGGACAGGTGGGGTCTCCCTTTTTTTAATGAGCCATAATGCCGATTAGGGCAATTTGGTCTTAACATTATAATATTTTAAGAAATTTATAAAAATTAAGTGACCTCAAATACTTATACATTAAAAAAAAAAATGAAATGAATTTCAGACTTATATGGTAAGGTATAATCCAAACTTATAACAAGCTTTAAACTTATCAAAATGAATACTGAAATTGAAAATTGCGAATGCCCTTTTCCAAAATTTGTAGTCAGAGACGGAATTCATATGTGCCGAGCGTGTGAATTACCAGACCACTATAAAAATGGTGTGGTTAGTGATTGGAGTGACAGCGACGAAGAAGACGAAGACCAAGGCCCTTGGTGTTGTTTTACTTGTGGTAAATATTTTCAAGAAAAGGAATGTTACTTTGAAAATGCCAGAGTATATTGTATGAGTTGTGTTCCAGAAGACAGCGACGAAGAAGACGAAGACGCAGAATTTGGCAAGCCCAACAGAGGATACTGTTGTGTGGCTTGTAGTGAACGAATAGTAGGTAAGTATGAATTCACAGGAGGACAATATGCGGAAAATGGCGACCCCCTTTGTAGAGATTGTTGGGATAGACCCCAACACGATTGCTTCAACTCCTGCTATAAAAACCCATATGGTGTATGGTGGTGCCAAGACCAAGACGAATTCACAAATAGAACTTGTGGATACTGCGACACAAGTTTTGACCTCAAAGACCCACACTACTACGACGAAGAAGGTGGCGATTGCTACTGTAATGAGGATTGTTTTAAACAAACTGTAGAATAAATTAGATAGATAGATTATACTGTAGCTAATAATATAATTAAGAGGTTCCCATTAAGGACTGGTAAAACCATAAGGTTATCCTCTTTTTTATTCCAAGTCCAACAAATAATGTAAATACCAAAATAGGGCAAATTAGTCTTAACATTAAATATAGTTAAAATTTTTAGTGAAATTTAAGTTACCCTCAAATCCTATACATTTAAAATAAAATTGAAATACTTTTCAACCATATAATCATAAGCATATTACAAACTATAACAAGCTTTAAACTTATCAAAATGTCAAAATCAAATATGGAAATCATTAACTTTATCGCTGACGGTATGACCTCAGCAGAATTAATTAATGTTATAAAATTATTAGATACAAAGCGTAAGGAGAAAGAGGAGATTGAAAGAGAACAGGAATATAATAACAAAATGAAAATAATCAAAGAAAAATTAGCAGCAGGTGAACCAGTCAGTATGTCAGCTTTCAGAGAACTCAACGACCACGAGCAAACAGGTTACAGTAGTTGGTGTAACAAGTTTTCGTCCGCCAGGTGGACTATCAGAAACAGTTACAGAGGTGGTAATTGTGGGGAATGGCAAGCCGTTATTTTGGACTACAACAAAGACAAGCTGAAAGAGTTCTTTGAGGAGCAGAAAGAGAAAAGAGCAGAGGATAAAAGACGTCAAGCCAAATTCAGGAGACAACAAATTCAAGCCGAGTTGGATTTAAAAACAAAAGCATTTGATATTAAGAAAATGGCCCAACTCCCAGACCTTGTTGGCAAATATTGTTTGTCATTCCTATCCACACCTGAAACGGCTGAGGAAACTCAAAAAAATAAAGATTACGATAGAAAGTGTCGCTATTTGGATAATGGCTTTAACAAACAAAGACCAGCTCGGCTATGGGAACAAGTAATGAATTACGTCTGGTGGCATACTTGGGACAACAAATACAAACCCCTTTTAATGGCAAAGTATGAAAAGGTTTCATTTGAGAAAATCAAAACGTTCCATAGCCGAAATCAAGACCTATTTAGAAACGTAGGTTACGAAAAATTATCAAGGTCCTCAAAAAAGCTATTCCTGGAGCAGATAAAATATGGAGAACTTGACAAAAATATTAAAGTCCTTGAATATGTAAATGCTGTATTAGGTTTTAAGTAGATAGATAGATTATACTGTAGCTAATAATATAATTAAGAGGTTCCCATTAAGGACTGGTAAAACCATAAGGTTATCCTCTTTTTTTATTCCAAGTCCAAAAAAATAATGGGTAATCCAAATTAGGGCAAAATGGTATCAACATTATAATATTTTAAATAAAAACACGCAAATTATAAATTTTTAGTGACCTCAAATACTTATACATTTAAAAAAAAAATGAAATAAAAATCAGACTTATATGGTAAGGTATATTAGTAATTATAACAAGCTTTAAACTTATCAAAATGAATACCGAAATGAAAATGGATAATTTCTTTGAGGAGAATAATATTAAGGAAAGTAAATCAGTAACTTTTCAGAAAATTATTAATGGGAAAGGTGTTGAGAAACTTTTGCTAACACCTCAGGCGATATCAGAATTGTCAGCGAGACAAGCTGTAACTTGCGAACAAGTGGACGGCGAGACTTTCATAACTGCTTGCTGGAATGGTTTCTATTGTTTAGTCAACGTTGTTTGGCGAGACTTTGGAAACGTTCACCCAGTAACAATTGTATCCCAGTCAGACTTTGAAAGTATGGGAATGACAACCAAAGAGTTTCTGGACGCCATTACCAAGATTAGAAAATTTACGACTGCTGAGATTGATAACACTCACAATCTTATTCCGAGAAAAATGATTTATACTATATTTACGCTAACCCTTAAAGTTTTACTTAATCAGGTGATTTACGGACACTACTGGTGCTTAATGAAAAAAGAAAAGAGAGCCCTCAACGACCAGCTTTTGGAACACCACGCCGCAGGACGAATTAGTTCCCAGCATATGAGAGACGCCAAACAAAACTACGACAGTATGTGGAAATGGCTTGACGAGTTTGTCAACATTTGTATTGAGAAAATGAAATTGACTGGATTGCCAACTGAACCAATTGATTACGATACGGACGATATAGTAATGCCGAATAGTGGAGAACACTTTCATATACGAGAGGGTATCAAACGAAACCTAAAGCTTTGGTATGGGTTAAAATTGTTTGAAAACCTGCCAGAACAACACGGCTTAGGTGGTATATTAGATATCAACTTTGAAATCAAGGACAAGACCAAGTGTAAGTGCTGCGGATTTAGAGAGGAGACTTGCGGAAAGGCAAAACCGAATTGTGTATTTTGTAATAAAGCTTGCGAAAACGAATTTGGTAACAGCGTGCGTGGAGCAGGGGTTGGAGTAGGGAGAGTTAGAGTTTTCGGTCAAGACACAATTGTTAACGAGGACACGGACGTTTGTTGTAACGTATGTAACGTATTAGTAATAAATGCCAGAATGCGAAAAGCGGAAATGAAAAACGAAAAAACTATAGAGGAAACCAAAAAGAGAAAACAAGCAGCAGACCAAGCCGAGGCAGAATTATTAGCCGCTTTGGACGCCGAACCAAAACCAGTCAAAGCCGAAAAGAAAAAAGAAAAGAAAGTCAACAAGTTTGCCTGCCCTTGCGGAGATAAAAACTGTATGCCAAGGCCTGCCAAGACTGCCTGGGTCAACGGAGTAAAAAGAGACCAATCATTCCTACAAAGAGCCTGGGACAGCAAGCATAATTCAAGTGGAAAGCATAGTGATAGTAGTAGCGATATTTAGATAGATTAGTTTTAGATAATTAAATAATAAAAAGGGTTCCCATTAAGGACTGGTAAAACTCATAAGAGTAATCCCTTTTTTTATTCAAATACTAAAGTGTAACGGCTTAAAGAGGACGGTAACGTCCAGGACCAACAAGTCCAGACTAAATATATGTTAATATAATATTCATATAAACATATTAAAGACTAATTGGTATATATATTTATAATATGGAGACACAAACGACTATTCATACAACGACTACTGATAGAGACCAACTTGGTAAATGTATATCCGAATTAATGGATATCATATCAAGTGTAGGTTTTGAGGACAGAAAGTTAACTGAGAATGAATTTTTAGAATTAATGAATAATATGAAACGAATGAATGAATTAAAAGAAATCATTAGAGGTAATACAATTTACGTTACAATTGAGAGAGCAAGAGCAAGACAGCCAAGACCAGCTCAGAAACCAAAGCCCTCTTTGTCACAGAAATTAGTTCACCCAGACTACGGTTGTTGCGAACGTTGTGACCGAGTAATATTAAAAAAGAAAATAGAGAGACACCAACAGACGGCGGTATGCTGTCAAATATATCAGTCAAAGACCAGCACTAAAATAACGGAGGTTATCCATAGTGATTGGCACCAGATACAACAGGTGTTGGCAAGACAGACTGAGGTTGATACTTGTAAAAAGAAAAAGTTAATGGAGCCGTATTTAGAGGACAGAGAAATTTCAGCTATTGATTGGACGCAGGCATATATGACAGCAATTGACGGTTCAAAAGTTGGAGTAAAATGGATACCAACTGAGGACATTAATTCAGGAGCTGTAACAATTTGTTAATATCAAACTAAATTATAAAATTATAAAAATTTATTATCTAATATGGTATGCTTTCAAATACTTTAATTTCAGTCGCCGATTTGACTACGATATGTGTGACAGATTGACAGGACAGATATGAAATCAAAAAGTGTCTAAGAGAATGAAAATATGGTTTGGTGGTTTTAAAATTCTGAAAAGTGAAAAGTAAAAAGTAAAAATCTATGGCAACTGTTGGAAACCTATCTGTCCTGTCAAATGTGTCAAAGTGTCAAAATGGAATATATTGTATAGACCCTTTTTATATAACCCAACT
>Ga0209596_1000771_pt1 | contig 28982 bp, 37 predicted proteins | sample M_130807_MF_Meta_FD_187314 | JGI IMG/M metagenome (GOLD analysis project Ga0209596, IMG submission 187314) | Freshwater microbial communities from Lake Montjoie, Canada to study carbon cycling - M_130807_MF_MetaG (SPAdes) (version 2) | ecosystem: Environmental > Aquatic > Freshwater > Lake... | reverse complement strand
TCATGGTTGTAGAGGGCGACGCCGAGCGGGGAATCATCCTTGTTCGCGGCGCAGTCCCTGGCCCCAAGGGCGGGCTTGTATTCCTGCGTAACGCAGTCAAAGCAGGTGCCCGATGAGTACCGTTGATGTTCGCAACATCGAGGGCAAGGTAGTAGGCACTGCTGAGTTGCCTGATGACATCTTTGGTATTGAGCCAAATGCATCGGTAATGCACCAGGTTGTTACTGCACAGTTGGCGCATAAACGCTCCGGTACCTCTAGCACCAAGACCCGTGCTCAGGTACGAGGCGGAGGCGCTAAGCCATGGGCCCAGAAGGGCACCGGGCGTGCGCGCCAGGGTTCTTCACGTGCGCCTCACTGGCGCGGTGGTGGAGTTGCTCATGGACCGAAGCCTCGTGACTATACGCAGCGCACACCCAAGAAGATGGTGCGACTTGCGGTTCTCTCAGCTCTATCGGATCGCGCTCAAGAGGGCAAGGTTCAGGTAATTGATGCATGGGGCTTTACTCCACCATCAACCAAGCGTGCAATTGGCGCACTCGAGGCTCTTGGGCTCCGGGCTAGTGGTGAGCGCCAAGTGCGTCTCGCTATCTGCCTAGACCGCTCGGAGCGCGAGACCTGGCTCTCCTTCCGAAACTTGGGTGACCGAGTTCGTGTAATTCTCCCTGAGGAGATCAACACCTACGACGTACTCCTCTGCGACACGATTGTCTTCAGCGAGTCAACTCTCGCTATTACTGTCGAGCGTCTTAGTGCAGCAACTCCAGCAACGCCTCGCACAAAGTTGAGCGTCACCGCCTCAGATAGTGCTGACGCAGATACAGATGAGGACGCATCATGAGCGCCGACCATCGCGATGTAATTATTCGCCCAGTTGTATCGGAGAAGTCGTACGCGGCTCTCGACGCAAACGTCTATACGTTTGAGGTTGCACCTGGCGCAAACAAGATTGAGATCCGTCAGGCCGTTGAGGCCATCTTCGGGGTCAAGGTAATAAACGTCAACACGGTCAACCGCGCTGGCAAGCGCAAGCGCAACCGCAAGACCGGCACTTGGGGTCAGCGGTCAAAGACAAAGCGCGCACTGGTATCGCTTGCCGAGGGCGACCGGATTGAGATCTTCGGGAGCTAATTATGGCCATTCGTAAACGTAAACCCACAAGCCCAGGGCGCAGGTTCCAGACCGTCTCGGATTTCGCCGAGATCACCAAGGATCGCCCCGAGAAGTCCCTACTCGCGCCTAAGCCGCGTACCGGTGGACGTAACTCCTATGGTCGTACCACATCGCGTCACCGCGGTGGAGGCCACAAGCGCCAGTACCGCATAATCGACTTCAAGCGCGAGAAAGACAGCATCCCCGCAAAGGTTGCAGCGATTGAGTACGACCCAAACCGCAACGCACGTATTGCACTTCTGCACTACCGCGATGGCGAGAAGCGTTACATCATTGCGCCAGCTGGTATCCAGGTTGGAGACATGCTCCAGAGTGGTCAAGGCGCAGATATTCGCCCAGGAAACGCTCTACCTCTGCGATACATCCCAGTCGGTACCGTTGTCCACAATGTTGAGATGAAGCCTGGAGCAGGGGCGAAGTTGGGTCGCGGCGCTGGCGCTTCAATTCAACTCGTCGCTAAAGAAGGCCTATACGCAACTATTCGTCTCCCATCGACCGAGATGCGTCGTGTTCCGATTGACTGCCGTGCAACGGTTGGTTCTGTCGGTAACGCCGAGGCATCACTTATCTCAATTGGTAAGGCTGGTCGTAACCGCTGGAAGGGCAAGCGCCCGCAGACCCGCGGTGTAGCTATGAACCCTGTTGACCACCCACTTGGTGGTGGAGAAGGTAAGTCTTCTGGTGGGCGTCACCCTGTTTCACCATGGGGTAAGCCTGAAGGACGAACACGCAAGCGAGGCAAGGCCTCCGACAAGATGATCATTCGCCGCCGCCGCACACGCGGTTCACGGAGGTAGTTAAAACATGCCACGCAGTCTAAAAAAAGGCCCATTTGTTGATGAGCACCTTCTCTTGAAGGTCGAGCGTCAAAACGCGGCCGGTGAGCACAAGGTGATCAAGACCTGGTCTCGCCGTTCGACGATTACCCCCGACATGGTCGGCCACACGATCGCGGTTCACGATGGGCGTAAGCACGTCCCCGTGTTCCTCTCCGAGCCGATGGTTGGTCACAAGCTCGGCGAGTTCGCTCCAACCCGAACCTTCCGGTACCACGCCGGCCAGGAGAAGGTCGTGCGTCGATGAGGTCTGACGTTCAAGGCACACAAGCAACCCTGAGCCACTGCGGCATTGCACCTAACAAGGTGCGTGCAGTCCTTGGTCTCATCCGCGGGCTCGGTATTGACGAGGCTCGCGATGTACTTCAGTTCTGTGAGCGCGGTGCTGCAGAGGAGATTGGCAAGTTGCTGAACTCAGCAATCGCCAATGCCGAGCACAACGATCATCTCGACCCTGAGGAGCTATTTGTTAGCGCCTGCTGGGCCGATGAAGGACCTACTGCGAAGCGTTGGAGGCCACGTGCTCGTGGTCGCGCCACAAAGATTCGCAAGCGCACCAGCCACATCACAATTGTCGTAGACCGCATGCCCGATGAAGCTCTTGAGCTTCACCGTGCGCGTTCCGAGCGACGCGGTGGAGGCGGAGCAACTCAAGCCAACCGTGCGCGCCGACGCGCTGCATCACGTGCAGCAGAGGCCCAGGCCGAGCACAACCACGATCACGACCATGATCATGATCATGACCATGACAATCACAACGACCACAGCGAGCCGGAGGAAGCCCCAGTGGCTGAGTCGGTTGAGTCTGAGGTCGAGGAGACCACGGAGGCGTCCGAGTAATGGGACAGAAAGTCAATCCGTATGGCTTCCGCCTCGGTATCACTACCGACTGGAAGTCACGATGGTTCGCCGATAATAAGGCGTATACAGAGTTTCTAATTGAGGACTGGAAGATCCGCGACTACCTGCGCACACAGCTTGAGCGTGCAATGGTGAGCCGCATTGAGATCGAGCGTTCTGGAGACAAGCTGCGAATCGATGTATTCACCGCTCGCCCAGGAATCGTCATCGGTCGTCGCGGTGCAGAGGCAGACCGTCTTCGCACCGGACTCTTCAAGATCACCGGCAACAACAAGATTCACTTCAACATCCAAGAGATTAAGCAGCCAGAACTCGATGCTGCCCTAATCGCTCAGGGTGTTGGAGACCAGCTCGCAGGGCGCGTCTCATTTAGGCGTGCAATGAAGCGTGCTGTCCAGACCGCAATGAAGGCTGGAGCGCTTGGGATCCGTGTTCAGGTAAGTGGTCGCCTCGGCGGCGCTGAGATGAGCCGCAAGGAGTGGTACCGCGAGGGCCGCGTTCCTCTGCACACACTGCGTGCCGATATCGACTACGGCGCATCTGAGGCCAAGACAACATTCGGCCGCATCGGTGTAAAGGTCTGGATCTACAAAGGTGACATCCTTCCTTACAAGCAGGTCTCCGACGACAAAATTTCTCAAGAAGCAGCACTCGCTGCTGGTGAGGCTCCTAGTACTCCAGGAGTTCGCCGTGTAGTAACTGCCGGTGGAGGGCGTCGTCGCCCAGCCGATGAGTCAGTATCCGTGGACTCAACGAATGTCCCCGATGACATCAGCCTTGAAGCAACTCCAGTTATTAAGGAAGCTGACCCCGAGCTCGAGCGCCTCTTGGCAGAGGAAGAAGAGATCGAGCGTCGCACGCGAGCGCACCACGAGGCTCCTAAGTTCCACGGCGACGAGGACTGAGGCCTGCCATGTTGATGCCTAAGAGAGTTCGTCATCGCAAGGTCCAGCGTGGTCGCATGAGCGGCATCGCTAAGGGTGGATCTCGCGTTACATATGGAGACTTTGGGATCCAAGCACTTGAGCCAGGGTGGATAACCAACCGCCAGATCGAGGCCTCCAGAATTGCCATGACTCGCCACATCAAGCGTGGTGGCAAGGTATGGATCACGATTTTCCCGGACAAACCAGTTACTCAGAAGCCCGCTGAGACCCGCATGGGTTCTGGTAAGGGAAACCCTGAGCACTGGGTTGCAGTTGTTAAGCCAGGTCGCATCATGTTCGAGCTCTCCGGAGTTACTGAAGATGTTGCACGCGAAGCCATGCGCCTCGCTATGCACAAACTTCCGATCAAGACGCGCTTCGTAGTTAGACGTGAGGAGGCCTGATGGCTGGAATCAAAGAATTCAGACCAGAGACACTCGTTGAACTCAACGATGCAGATCTACTCGCGAAACTCTCCGAGGCAAAGGAAGAACAGTTCAACCTGCGCTTTCAGCTAGCCACTGGTCAGGTCGAGAACTCTTCGCGTATTACCCATGTGCGTCGTTACATCGCACGCATCAAGACCATCGTGCGTGAGCGCGAGATCGCAGCGGCAGAGGCTGCCGAGGAGAACGCATGAGCGAGACCGAACAGACCGAGACCATCAATACCGAGACCATCAATACCGAGACCGTCATTACTGAAGTGACTGAGGCCGAGCAGGCCGAGACAGGTGAAACCCGTAATGCACGCAAAGTGCGTGAAGGGGTAGCAGTCTCAGTCAAGCAGGACAAGACGGTTGTTGTTGCAGTAATCGATCGGGTACGCCACCGGAAGTACCGCAAGACAGTCCAGCGCACAACAAAGCTTTACGCTCACGACGAGAACAACGAGGTACGTGAAGGCGACCGTGTGCGCATCACTGAGACTCGCCCGATGTCACGGCTTAAGCGCTGGCGAGTCGTCGAGATTCTCGAGCGGGCAAGGTAGGGAGAGAGAATGATTCAGCAAGAGAGCAGACTCAAGGTTGCCGACAACTCCGGTGCCAAAGAGGTCCTTTGCATAAAGGTCCTCGGCGGAACCCGTCGTCGCTATGCCAGCATCGGAGATGTATTCGTTGCGTCGGTCAAGGCTGCCCAGCCTGGTGCCGCTGTAAAGAAGGGCGATGTTGTTAAGTGCGTAGTTGTTCGCACCAAGAAAGAGAAGCGTCGCGCCGATGGCTCATACATTCGATTTGATGAGAACGCAGCCGTTCTTATCAATGACGCAATGCAGCCTCGCGGTACCCGCATCTTCGGACCAGTTGGTCGCGAACTGCGTGACAAGAAGTTCATGCGCATCGTCTCACTCGCACCGGAGGTGCTCTGATGCGTATCCGTAAGGGAGACAAAGTCAGAGTCATAGCCGGCAAGGACCTCGGCAAAGAGGGCGAAGTGATCCGTGTAATTACCGCTACCGACAAGGTCATCGTCGATGGTGGAATCAACATGGCCAAGCGCCACCAGCGCGCTACTTCAGCCACCACCCAGGGTGGAATCATCGACAAAGAGATGCCGATTCATGTCTCTAACGTTGCCATCGTCTGCTCAAAGTGTGGACCCACTCGCATCGGCATGAAGTTCGAGGGCGAGAAGAAACGGCGTACCTGCCGCAAGTGTGGAGGGGACCTCTAATGGCTCCGCGTCTTAAAGAACGATACGAGTCTGAGCTTCGTGAGGCTCTGCGCACTGAGCTTGGGCTCATCAATGTGATGCAGGTTCCGCGGCTTCAAAAAATCGTTATCAACATGGGCGTAGGTGGGGCAACCCAGCAGGCATCCTTGCTTGATGGTGCAGTTGCAGACCTCACGACGATCTCTGGCCAGAAGCCTCTGATCACGAAGGCAAAGACCTCTATCGCTGGATTCAAACTGCGCGAGGGAAATGCCATCGGAGCAAAGGTGACTCTCCGAGGCGCCCGTATGTGGGAGTTCTATGACCGCCTTGTGACTCTGGCGATCCCTCGCATTCGCGACTTCCGCGGGCTTAGCCCCAAGTCATTCGATGGACACGGCAACTACACGTTTGGCGTGACCGAGCAATTGATCTTCCCTGAGATTGAGTACGACAAAATCGACACAACGCGTGGAATGGACATCACCATTGTCTCATCCGCACGTACCGACGACGAGGGACGAGCGCTCTTACGAGCACTCGGATTTCCGTTCAGACGCACCGAGAACGTGGGTTAGGCACATGGCTAAAAAAGCACTAGTTAACAAGCAGCAGCGTGAGCCAAAGTTTAAGGTCCGCGGTTACTCGCGGTGCCGTAAATGCGGTCGAGCGCGAGCGGTGTACCGCAAGTTCGGCCTATGCCGAATCTGCCTACGCGAGCTCATTCACGCAGGCGAAGTGCCTGGCGTGACCAAGGCGTCGTGGTGAGGAAGGCGATCCAATGACAATGACCGACCCCATCGCGGACATGCTTACACGCATCCGCAACGCAAATATCGCAATGCATGACACAACGTCGATGCCTTCCTCGAAAGTCAAGGAAGCTCTCGCCAAAGTTCTGCTCAGCGAGGGCTACATCGAGGGCTATGAGGTCGAAGACGACCCGGTTCGCCCTGGACAACGCCTCACCGTTTACATGAAGTACACCCCCGAGCGTAAGCGAACAATCTCTGGCATCAAGCGAGTATCGAAGCCAGGTCTGCGCGTGTATTCGAAGGCCGACTCGGTCGCTCGCGTACTCGGCGGATTCGGAATTGCCGTGCTCTCTACCAATAAGGGTCTCGTCACCGACCGTGAGGCGCGCAAGCGTCGCATCGGTGGCGAAGTGCTCTGCCACGTCTGGTAATCACATGTCTCGTATTGGTAAGCAGCCCATAACTCTCCCCGCAGGCGTTGAGGTAACCATCACTGGTTCTCACATCACTGTTAAGGGACCCAAGGGAACTCTTGAGATCGACGCCCCGCCGACTATCACGGTCGCACGCGATGGCGATGACCTCGTTGTAACCCGACCCGATGACGAACGCCAGAACCGCGCTCTCCACGGGCTCACACGTTCTCTAGTCTCCAACATGGTGACCGGTGTATCTGCGGGCTTCACGAGAGAGCTCGAGATCGTAGGCGTTGGTTATCGTGCAATTCCTCAGAGCCCGACCAAAATTGAGGTGCAGGTAGGTTTCTCGCACCCCGTCTTCGTCGAGGCCCCAGATGGAGTGACCTTCGATGTTCCTGCTGCTACCCGCATCACTGTGATCGGGATAGACAAGCAGGTCGTTGGCCAGGTCGCTGCAGACATTCGCAAGATCCGTAAGCCCGAGCCTTACAAAGGCAAGGGCATTCGCTACGCCGACGAGCGCGTCCTGCGCAAGGCCGGCAAGTCAGCCAAGTAGCGGATAAGAGAGGGACACGATGAGCCTTACCAAACCAGAATCTAGGAAGCGTCGCCACGTACGCGTTCGCAAGAAAGTGCACGGCACAGCCGAGCGACCGCGTCTTGCGGTTTTTCGCTCTGCCTCGCACATCTATGCGCAGGTGATCGACGATGTAACTGGACGAACAATTGTCTCCGCATCAACAATGGAGCCAGCAGCTCGCAAGGGTGCAACCGGCAATGTGGCAGCAGCCACAGCTGTCGGCCAGCGCATTGGCGAGAGAGCAAAAGAAGCAGGTATCAAAAGCGTCGTGTTTGACCGCGGTGGATACCGATACCACGGACGAGTTGCAGCAATCGCCGATGCGGCGCGCGCTAGCGGCCTCGAGTTCTAGAAAGACAAGGGAGTAACCCATGGCCGAAGGCCAGTACGAAGAGCGGGTAATCGCAATCAACCGCGTTGCCAAGGTAGTTAAAGGTGGACGAAGGTTCTCCTTTACTGCCCTAGTAGTGGTCGGTGATGGCGAGGGAAGCGTTGGTCTTGGCTACGGCAAGGCCAAAGAGGTCCCTGCTGCTATCCAAAAGGGCATGGAGGAGGCCAAGAAGAACCTCTTCAAGGTGCCGCTTGCTGGAACTACAATCACCCATGAACTCGTTGGAGAGCACGACGCAGCGCGCGTCCTTCTCAAGCCAGCAGCCCCTGGTACCGGTGTAATCGCCGGTGGTGCGGCGCGAGCAATCCTCGAGGCAGCCGGTGTACACGATGTTCTGGCCAAGTCTCTTGGCTCGGCTAATGCAATCAACGTATCTAGAGCAACAATTGCTGGCCTACGCGCACTGCGTCGTCCGGAGGATGTCGCCAAGATGCGCGGTAAGAGCATGGAGGAAGTAACCCCTGCAGGTGTGCTCCGTGCATACCGCGAGCGCAATGCAGTGAAGACCGCTCCAGTTGAGGTCGCATAATGGGGCGCATCCGTGTCACCCAACTGCGTTCAACTATCGGCACAAAGCCAAAGACTCGCGGGACAATGCGTGCCCTTGGGCTTCGCGGCATTGGTCGCACTAATGAATTCGATGACCGACCAGAGATTCGCGGAATGATTGCGCGTGTCACTCACCTCGTAAAGGTAGAGGAGATCTCCTAATGAAACTCCATGAACTTAAGCCAGCAGAGGGTTCCAAGCGCCCAGCCAAGCGTATGGGTCGTGGTATCGCCGGTAAAGGTGGCAAGACTGCAGGCCGCGGTACTAAGGGCCAGCACGCTCGCAATACTGTAAAGCCAGGATTCGAGGGTGGTCAGACACCGCTGCATCGCCGGACACCAAAGTCCAAGGGCTTCAAGAACCCATTCCGAGTCGAGTACAACGTCGTCAACCTAGATGCTCTAGAGGATTTTGCAGCAGGGACGGTTGTCGACCCCGAGACACTGCGCGAGCGCGGCCTCGTGGCCAAGCGAGGGCTAGTCAAGGTACTTGGGAGAGGCGAAATCTCTAACTCCCTAACCGTTAAAGCTCATCGATTCTCAGACTCCGCCAAGGCCGCTATTGAGGCCGCTGGTGGGACCACTGAACTCATTGCGCTTCCATGGGGAGATCGTCGTCCACCCGCCAAGGGCAATGCCCTCACTAACCGGTAGGCTTCGCGATCTCGCTTGACGGGATCAACTCCAGGAGGACAACCACCCAATGATCGGCCGCTTGCGGAATATGTTCCGGGTCCCTGACCTACGGAACAAGGTTCTCTTCACTCTCCTAGTTATTGCTGCCTATCGCATAGGTTCGCATATACCTGTCCCATTTGTAGATTTCTCTGCGATCCAATCTCTGCAGCAGAGCTCAGCGGATAACGGAGTCGTGGGTTTCCTTAACCTCTTCTCCGGTGGAGCCATAACTAGCGTCTCGGTCTTCTTTCTTGGAATCATGCCCTACATCACTGCATCGATCATCATGCAGTTGCTCGGTGTTGTGATCCCCAAGCTCGAGGAGTGGCAGAACGAAGGCCAGTCTGGTCAGAAGAAAATTACGCAGTGGACCCGTTATGTCACCATGGGTCTCGCAATCATCCAATCAACCGGGTTCGTATTTGCGCTTAAGCAGGGGAATACCGCGCTCTTCGGTAACCTTCCGCCGGGAGTCAACTTCATACCCGACTTCAACGCATGGCGTGCTGCGATGATCGTCCTTGTTTGGACAGCCGGTACTGCGCTAGTCATGTGGCTCGCCGAGTCGATTACCGCTCGCGGAATTGGTAATGGGATGTCGATCTTGATCTTTGCCTCTGTCGTATCGCGCTTACCAAGCGGATTCGGGACCATCTTCGCAGAGGGCGGCTGGTACAAGGGCGTAGTTATATTCATCATCCTCATCGGAATGGTTACGGCAATTGTTTACGTAGAGTCCGGGCAGAGAAGAATCCCGGTCCAGTTTGCTAAGCGTGTAGTTGGGCGAAGGATGTATGGGGGTCAAAGCACTTACATACCTCTCAAGGTCAACCAATCCGGCGTTATCCCGGTGATCTTCGCATCATCAATCCTCTCCTTCCCCGCCCTTATCGCCACGGCCACAAATTGGCAGTCGCTCCAGACATTCACGAGCAAGTACCTAGTGAGCCAGAGCAGTATTTTCTACATGGGCTTCTACACCCTCCTAATTGTCTTCTTTGCCTATTTCTATACAGCCATTGCATTCAACCCCGCCCAGCAGGCCGACATCATTCGCAAGCAGGGTGGATTTATCCCAGGCATTCGACCTGGGCCCCCGACGGAGAGATACCTCGCGAAGGTACTGAACCGCATCACGCTCCCCGGCGCGCTTTTCCTTGCCGCGATTGCGCTGACACCGCTCATTGTCTTTGCTGCATGGAGCATTACGCAGTTTCCATTTGGAGGAACCTCACTTTTAATTACCGTGGGTGTGGCGCTTGAGACGATGAAACAAATCGATAGTCAGTTGATGATGAGAAACTACGAGGGCTTCCTCGCCTGAGGAGCATCAACATGACAAGCGGAATACGTCTCATCCTGCTGGGGAAGCAGGGTGCCGGCAAGGGCACCCAGGCGGTGCGTATTGCCCAGCATTACAGCGTGGCGCACCTCTCCACGGGGGATCTTTTTCGTGCCGCTGCAAGAGGCGGCGCACCTGCAGGCTTAGAGGCAATTGCTTATATGGATCGCGGCGAACTTGTACCGGATGATCTTGTTCTGCGTGTTGTGCGAGAGCAGATGCTCGACGGGGGTCTGATGGATAGCGGATTCGTTCTAGATGGATTCCCGCGCACGCTTGTGCAGGCAGCCGCTCTTGAGGAGGAACTCGCTGCCTCTGGTCGACCGCTAGATATAGCGATTGATCTTGAGGTCCCGACGGAGATCGTCCTCGACCGTATTGCCGGGCGTCGAGTATGCGACGACTGCGGCACTACCTACCATCTCACTATGCCCCCCAAGGTCAATGGCGTCTGCGATGTATGCGGTGGCACGGTTAGCCAGCGAGACGACGATACTGAGGTCGCTGTAATGCGCCGCCTTGAGCTCTACGAAACCGCGACGATGCCCATTCTTGATTTTTATCGAGAGATAGATCGCCTAGATGAGATTGATGGGCTCGGAACGGGTGACGAAGTATTCGCCCGGATCGTGAGTGCAATCGACGCTCGCCTTAAAGCCGCTAACTGAGTTGTATACGCGTAAGACAGCCGCTCAGATAGCGATCATGCGTCGGGCCGGGAAGGTAGTCGCCGAGATGCATGAAGCATGCTCGATGGCTGCGCGCCCAGGGGCGACGACTCTTGAGATTGATGCTGTTGCGAGAGGCGTATTAGAGCGCCGTAATGCCCTCTCTAATTTCCTTGGGTATCACGGGTTCCCGGCAGTGATATGCGCATCCCCGAATGAAGTAATCGTGCATGGAATCCCAGATGGTCGTGTCCTTCATGAGGGCGACATCCTCTCCATTGACTGTGGAGCGATTATCGAGGGTTGGCATGCAGACGCAGCTATCACTATCCCTATTGGTGATATTGATGAAGAGTCTCAGCGCCTGATTGATGTGACGCGATCCTCACTCGACGCGGCCATTGCCGTAATGAAAGTGGGCGCGAGCCTCGGGAGAATCGGCGGAGCGGTAGAGGATTTGGTTGAGGCTGCGGGCTTCGCTGTTGTGCGTGAGTATGTAGGGCACGGTATCGGCCGGGCAATGCACGAAGACCCGGAGGTCCCCAATTTTCGCAACGGTTCAGGGCATAAGTTAAGGTTGAAGCCTGGGATCGTCTTGGCGATTGAGCCAATGGTCAACACCGGGTCTGATGAGACGCAAGTATTAGACGACGGCTGGACTGTAGTCACGGTTGACGGTGGCAGGTCGGCGCACTTCGAGCACACGATTGCTCTAACAGATAATGGCCCTGAGGTATTAACACTTATCTGAAGTGCTCTACAGCTACTTGTTTAGCGCTTTGAGAACCAATCAACAGTGCGAGCGAGGCCTTCGTCGAAATCAACGCTGCAGGAGAAGCCAAGTTCGCTTGCGATCAAAGACGAGTCTGCTTGGGAGAGTTTTACATCCCCCGCACGCGACTCTGTATGGATGCGTTCAGGGGTGACGCCAAGGATTCTGCCGAGAGAATCTAGGAGGTCGAGGAGTGATTGGGTAGTGCCTGGCGCGAGATTGAAGACCTTCCCAGAGCACTTCTCGGCAGGCGCCTCTAACGCAGCAATATTCCCGGCTACGACATCAGAGACAAACGTAAAGTCTCTGCTCTGCAGTCCGTCGCCATGGACCTCAACTGGCTTGCCGGCGGATAAAGCCTCAATAAATAGCGGAATCACCGCTGCGTATTGAGAGTCAGGTCTCTGCCGTGGTCCAAAGACATTGAAATATCGCAGCGAAACAGTCTCTAGGCCGTGTAACTCAGCGAATACACGGCAGTAAACCTCTCCGGCGAGTTTTGTTGCCGCATATGGAGAGCGTGGAACGAGTGGGGCAGTCTCAGCAGTTGGGGGAGCGGTTGCCCCTCCGTAGACGCTGCTCGAGGATGCGTAGATGACTCTGCGCACTCCTGCCTGCTGAGCGCGGTGCAGCACCGTGAGGGTTCCGTGTGTGTTGGCGGTGTCGGTCTCGAGCGGCAGCGCAACGGAGCGCGCAACAGATCCACGTGCACCCTCATGGAATACCGCCTCGATACCGTCCATGGCTGCAGCGACGCATTCCTCATCAGCGACCGAACCAATAATCAACTCGGCTCCGTCTGGGACGTTCTCCTTGAACCCTGTTGAGAGGTCATCGAGGATGCGTACGGAGTCCCCGCGGGCGAGTAAAGCATCTGCGAGGTTCGAGCCTATGAATCCGGCTCCGCCGGTGATAAGAATTTTCACAGGCATGAGATTAGGCGGTAATCAGAGGCCTAAATACCTTTAGAGTGCGCCATCCGCTACTCGATCAACTCTTGGAGCCTCAAACACATCGCTCGGCACTGGATCACTACCAAGTACGACCGTCATTGTTCGAGCAAGGAACTCAAGGAGCGAGGCCATGTCTTTTCCGCTTACTTTCGCATCGACATCACGCACAAATGTTGGGTCGAGATCCGGAACCCTGACATAGCGAATCAATTCGTGATTGGATTGGTAGGAGGCTTCTCCGTCTGCGAAGAGTTCTTCATGCATCTTCTCTCCAGGGCGAAGCCCTGTGAAGACAATCGGAATCTCTGGCACATGGTTGGCGCAGAGCCTGCGCGCTACATCCGCAATCTTTACCGGCTCGCCCATGTCGAGGACGAGTGCCTCGCCGTCATGGCCGATAGCTCCGGCTTGGATTACTAATTGAACTGCTTCCTCGATGGTCATGAAATACCGCGTTACATCTGGATGCGTAATTGTTACGGGTCCGCCAGCCTCAATCTGCGCTCTGAATGCGGTAAGCACAGAGCCTCTGCTGCCGAGAACATTTCCGAAGCGAACACTGAGGTACGTACCAGGGTGGCGTAGCCCGAAGTAGGAGGTGAGGCCCTCGGCTATACGTTTGGAGTATCCAAGGATGCTGCAAGCGTTAGCGGCTTTATCAGTGGAGATGTTTACAAAACGTGTTACACCTGCAGCGGCCGCAGCATCGAGCACGGAGAGAGATCCCCATACGTTCGATTTAAGGGCCTCTACCGGGTGGGCCTGAAGAAGAGGAAGGTGCTTGAGAGCCGCAGCATGGAAGACGACGTCGGGGCGAATCTCGCCGAACAATTGTGCGACTCGATCGCGGTCTCGAATATCGAGGAGTACTAAGTCTGGAGAATCAAGGAGAGCCCGCCCCTCTAATGAAAGCTGCACCTGATGGAGACCGGACTCGTCTCTGTCGAGCATTACGAGTCTGCGTGGCCCAAAGCGCGATATCTGCCGACATAACTCTGAGCCGATTGATCCTCCAGCCCCGGTTACAAGGACGACACGATCTTGCAGGTAGGAGGCGGCTTGCTCAAGGTCTGTCTCAATGATGCGTCGACCGAGAAGGTCCGCCTCGGTTGGCTCACGGAGGTCAGCAGCGCGCACCTGGCCACCGAATAACTCAGTGACAGTAGGAACTACTAGTACCTCGAGCTGGGCGAGTTCGGCGAGAGCTGTGAGCTCACGAATGGTTGAACCATCAGCGGTTGGAATTGCGATAACTAAGACAGTCGCGTTGAAGCGCCTCGCAGCATCAAACATCGATGCTCGCCCGCCGATGACGCGCAGGCCCTTAACGGTGAGGTTTTGTTTTTCGCGGTCATCGTCGAGGAGCGCAACAGGGATGCAAGGGCTCGAGTCTTCAAATAGCAAGGAGTTGATCATGCGAACTCCGCACTCGCCCGTTCCAAAGATGAGCGCACGAGGTAGGCCTTCATCTCTTGCTCTACGGCGACGGTCAATTGCATGTCGAGCGAGGTAACGCACAGCACCTGATGCCACGAGGGCTAGGAATCCAGCAGCAATAATTGCGCTAGCGGGTGCGGGCCGAGTTCCCGGGATTACGGCCGGGATTATTAAGTCGTAGATGAATAGAACCCCGGTGACTGCTCCGACCGTCCGAGCAAGGGCCGCCACTTCATCGAAAGAACCGTTGATCCAGAAGCCGCGGTAGAGCCCGAATAGCCATCCGAAAAGAAACTGAAGGGCCCATGCGAGTGGGATCAGAGTCGCTACGCGAAAGGCCTCAACCCGAGTCATATCAAAATCAAGTCGAAGTAAGACCGCCGCATACATAGCGAATACCCAAGCGGCGTTATCAGTCATGATTCTGAGGCTTCTCTTAGACCTCAGTCGCGCGGGCACTATTGATGATGAGACCAATGCCATGCTCAACTCCCCCCGATAACTCTCGCCGGAGGGGGATCCGACCTAACTTGGAATCAGTAATGAAACCAAATCAAAGCGGACTGCCCGGTCCCCCTAGAAACTGCGTCTATTCTCACCCCAAGTAACCGTGAGCGCAAGACCTAATTTCACCGAAAGTGAATACGGTGCTACTAAGAGTCAAATTATGCGTAAAGCCTGAGGTTGGTGGGGCCAATGTTTGATCCAATTAGAACTGCGCTCGAGGCCCCTGAGCTTCATATTGGGGCACTGCGGGGGCTAGTAGCCGCTGCAGGCGCTGGGGTATTGGCGCTCATAGCCGTCTGGCTCCGATCGGCTGTTGGGAGAAGGTGGCTTAGGCGGCTGCGCATTCGAGCCTCTCCGAGCAGACTCCCTGGGCTAGTCGGTCCGGCATTCGTGGTCTCCTCACTCATGGCCTTAGATGCGCTCCAGAGGTCCTTGCCGCCGATGGTAAAGGCTGGGGGGAATATCCCTGCCGTGCCGAGCGGAGTCTTCCTTGGGCTAGCCCTTGTTTGGCTGGGGGTTGCCCTAGCGGGGCTGACCCCGGCACCACTGCCGGCCGGAATGATTCTGGCCCTCCCAGGTGCTTGGCGACTCGTCGCCGGGCAGACCTTCTTCGGTCCGAGCTGGGTTCCTTGGCTAGTTATTCTCGGAACAGCGATACTCGGGCCGCTCGCTGCTGAGACCGACCGGGACCTAGGCCGCCTCGGCCTCGGCCCTGTCATGTGGCTCTTTACAATTGGAGCGGTCTACTCAACGGTTCCAGATACCGAACTCATGCTTGTTCTGCTCGGCGTGGCTATGCCCCTAGCCCTCCTTGGGCTCCCTTTCCGACTGGCTCGTTTAGGGGAGGGCGGCTCGGCCGCTGCTGTTGGTCTCCTGCTTTGGGCGGCAGTCCACGAAGGTTGGGCGAGGCCTGGTTCTATTGTGGGATCAGTCGGGGCGCTTGCGCTGTTTGCAACGATTCCGATAGGTCACCGACTCCGAGTCTGGTTTCGATTTGAGCTCGGCTGGAATCGAACACGCAGAGCTCTCGCGATTCTTGCGGCGCAGTTGATTCTTGCCATGTGGGCATCGCGTATAGCGGGCATGGCGTTTGGTGCCGGAGAGGCGATTGTCCGGCTAGTGCCAGCCCTCGCTGCCGGGGTATTCGTTGGCGTCGCTCTTCCCTTGGGCAGGCGGCGCATATCGCGATCTGCGCGCAGGCAGGCCGCAGAGAATTCCGTTAGTTGAGGCTCGCGGCGCTCTGCCCGACACCTGCGATGATCTCAACAATTTGATTGACCACAGCGTCGGTTAAAGAGGGGTAGAGAGGAAGACTCACCACTGTCTTTGAGACAGCATCTGTTACCGGTAGGTCAGATGGAGAACGCGAAGCATGCGAATCCTGGCGATGCACGGGGGGATCAAAGTAATTGCGTGTATCGATTCCCTCAGCGCTTAACGCCGTCACAAGTTGGTCTCGGCTAACACCGAAAGCTCCTGCGTCTATTGCGATCGTGAAGTCTTTATAGGTAGATAGGTCTTCACTATCTACTGCTTGAGTCCTGACCCCTGGGATCGCGAGGATTCCATCTGAATATCTACCGGCAAGGCGCCTGCGCGTCTCTAGGTGCTCATCAATATGCGAAATTGAGGCCAGGGCAATAGCTGCATGCATCTCAGACAAACGACCGTTTAAGCCTATAAAACGAGTGTTGTAATCTCCGGGGTTTCCATACTCACGTGCAAGACGAAGATACTCAGCGAGGTCGTCTCTATCGGTGCAGACAAGACCGCCCTCGCCTGCAACTAGAGGCTTTGTAGGGGTCATGCTGAATACCTCAACCTCTCCGAATCCTCCAAGCGGTCGGCCATTACGAAGCGCCCCAAAACCATGAGCGGCATCGAAGAGAACGGGAATGCCAGCACTCTTGCCCATTGCCTCAACCTGCTCAGGTCTACACGGTGCACCGAAAACATGCGTGGCCATAATTGCGCCTGCGCCCTCAAGATGCATCGAGGTGTGAGCAAGGTCAATCTGAAAACTGAGAGGGTCACACTCGACGAAGCGCACGCCTAGGTTGCTCCACGCGACTGCATGAGGCCCGGCGGAGAATGTAAACGACGGCATGATGACCGGTCCGCTGATCTCTCCAAATTCTGCGAGCCCTGCGACAGAGAGCATCAAGCCTGTTGTGCATGATGAGACTGCGACAACATTACGGACACCGAGTCGCTCTGCAACAGAGTCCTCCAACTCGCGTACTAAAGGTCCATTGGTGAGTGAGCCTTGGGAGTATGAAGGGGCGAGGCGTGCTACTACCTCCTCCAAAGGAGGAGCGGGAGGTCGCACGAACGCGACGCCATCAGGGAATGACTTTTCGCCGCCGAGTACTGCGAGCTTCTTCACTTATGGTCCTCCGTCTGTGGTTAGGAACCCAGCCCTTACCGTGATCGCAATGAGAATACCGGCGCTTAGGAGCATCACGGACACACTTGCAGTGCTGCTTAGGCGCGAGGCGAGTACTCCAAGGAGCGCTAAGACCAATTGGGCCAAGACCATAATTACTAAAACGCGCTTCGCGGGGATTCCGCGATCGCATAATTGGTCATATATGTGGCTTCGATCCCCAGAGAAGATGGGGTTTCCAGCCCTAAGTCTTCGGACAATTGCAACCAGGGTGTCGAGGATCGGCACCGCAACGATTAGAGGAAGCGCTGCCCATATAGCGGGGCTCGTGGAGGTGCCTTCCCCTGAGTTGAGGCTGAGGGCGGCAAGGATCGCAAGCGCCACGCCTACGAGGTATGCGCCGGCGTCGCCCAAATAGATCTGTGCTGGTGGGCGATTGAATATCAAGAATCCAATTAGTGCCCCTAGAAGCGATAACGCCAGCAATCTCGGGTCTTCAGATATGAAGGCAAAGCCAATTGCGGAGGCAGAGCAGACGCCAGAGGCAAGACCGTCTAGGCCATCCAAGAGGTTCACCGCGTTTAGAAGACCGAGAATGAGGACAGCGGTAATTGCAACACCGATAGCGCCGCTCCCAGCCGGTACTAATGCCCCGCCGATTAGAGCGATTACAGCCTCGCCGAGAACACGAATACGAGGTGGAATATCTATGCGGTCATCAAATAGCCCAAGTAGGAGAGCGAGAGCAAGCGGGATGAGTAAGCGTGGAGTTGTCGTAGCGAGGGCTCCAAATACGCCAGCGAAGACTGCAACCCCGCCGAGGTAAGCAACCGGGGTGCTCTGAACTTTTAGAGCACCAGGCCTATCGACCATGCCGGTGCGATGTGCGACGCGAATAGCGACGGGGGTCAACGCGCACGTGACCAAGAACGCAAGTAGTAGGCCGGCTAGAGGGGTCACTCGCTACTCCAAACAAGCGCAAGCGAATCTGTGCCTTCGTGTACCTCTAGTGCCGCAGTATCCCGAAAACCCGTAGATCGATAGAGCGCGAGAGCGGCTGCATTCTCAGAGCTAGTAACAACCTTGAAGCTCGTGACGCCTCTGCGCGTGAATTCTGCGATGGATGCAACCATAATTTGCCGACCAATGCCGATCCCTGATGATCCTTCTCTAACTGCAACAGCAAGAACCTCCGCCTCGGGGAGGTGAGCCTTCGCTGGTTCAGATCCGCTCTGTGATGGGTACTTAAGAGTCTCAAAAACGCGCGGTAGCGATCGAAGAATAGGTAACAGGGCACTCGCTGCAGCGATTACCCCGTCGCGCAGAATGAAGACTCTGTAGAGATGCCCAAGGTTCTCTGTGCACGAGGCCATTCCAAGAATCTCCCCGTCCTTCTCGGCAACCATTAAGAAAGAGTCTCGGTCAAGGGCAATTCGACGGTAGAGCCTCCCAAGGAATCGAGGACCAAGGGTCGGAAGGAACCCTTCATTGATGCGCGACGAATGTAGGAGAGCTGCAGCGACTGCATCGTTGCTTGTGCCTAAGCGAATCGAATAATCAGAGGACATTGGATGGTCGCTCATTGACGGCTCACCCTCTTAGCAGCCAGGAGTCGCTCGTAGGTCTCAAGGGTTATGTCGATTACGCGCTGATGGTCAAACTCCGCTCTCGCTTTTTCTACAGCGCGCGTACCCATCTCACTGCGCTGAATTGGGTCCTTAACGATCTGCAAGATCGCGGATGTCAGGGCCTGAGAATCGCGGGCAGGTACAAGCAAGCCGGTCAGCCCTTGATCAACTACTTGGCGACAGCCGCGGATGTCGGTTGCAATTACAGGGAGACCAGATGCCGCCGCCTCCATCGCAGATCGCGGAAATCCCTCGCGATAGGAGGCGAGTACGTAGAGATCCATAGCGCTGTACAGGTCTTCAACGTCTGAACGCATCCCAAGGAAGCGAACACCGTTGGCCTCAGCTGCTGCGATCGCCTTCTCGTCTACGCCATCTGATTTCTCGGGGTCTCTCGGCCCAATTACTACAAATACAGCATCAATCCCGAGACGCTTGATCGCCTCTGCAGCTTCAAATACTTCTCGGTACCCCTTCTCCCAGACCAGGCGACCAACGGCTCCACATAGAACGGTTGAAGCTCCGACCCCGAGTTCGCCTCGCAATTTGTCGCGCAGGCTTTCACTCCGTGTTTCAGGCTGGGTATCCGCTGTTCCTTCGATTGAGTCTGTATCGCCCTCATCTAAAGGCTTAAAGCGCGTCAGGTCTACACCGTTTCCCAAGAGACGAATCTTCTTGCTCGGTACCCCAATCTTTAGGAGGGTCGCTATGTCCTCTGGGTTCTGAACTAGCTCTGCATCAGAGCACATAGATGCGAGGCGCTCTAGCGAGTAAACAACTGATCGTTTTGCAAACCTGTCCTCGGGTAGCGCATATAGGCCATGCACGGTGTTGACCACTACGGGGACTCTCGCAGCTCGCGCAGCGATCCGTCCGTAGAGACCTGGTTTTGGATTATGTGTATGCACAATCTCAGGGCGAAGTTCCCTGAAGAGTCTGTATAACTCAGCCATTGCAGCGGCATCTTTATGGGGCGCCATCGAGCGCGTTGCATGCTTGAGTGGTCGGTGCTCAATGCCCCAAGACTCAAGCTCCTCTGTAAATGGGCCTGGAGCCGATGCGCCGATTACTTCGTACCCTGCATTGGAGAATGCTCGTAGTTGAGGCCCTAGAAGTAGAGAGAGGCTTATATCTGCAGTGGTTACGTGTATCAGGCGCGGTCGGCTCACTCGCTAGCTCCTCTGTATCGGAGCCGGTTTAACCTTGCACGCAGATCGTCCTCGAGCTGAAGTCCGCCATCTACCTTGCGACGAAACCAACGCATTCCATCCCTTGCTTGAATGGGGGATCGCGCAAGCTTGTAGGGATCTGTCTCAAGAAATACATTGCGTTTCGTACCTGAGAGAGATGCTGAGACAAACCTTTCTCTTACGAGTTGGGCTGCAGCCGGTGTGCCAAGCAGGGCCTTAGGGTAGGCGAAGTGCTTTGGCGCGAGGCCTGTCTCCTCGCCCAGCCTCTCGATAGAGCGGTCGAGCTCGTCGCGCGCAGTCGACGCGTCGACGCGGTCGAGGAGGGCGTGGGTATGGGTATGCGAACCGAGTGTGATGAGCCCTGTTGCGATTGATTCTCGTGCAGCATTCCAAGTCAGAGGGGTACCGGCATACGGGAATTCCCTCCTAGAGTCGAGAAACTCAGTGGAGACGTATAACAACGCCGGGACTCTGTATTTAACAAGTATTGGAACTGCGATCTCAGCAAAGTCGGAGGTTCCGTCGTCGAAGGTGATGACAACAGGGCTATAGGCAGGCTCGGGGAGCGATCCGTCTAGAAGCGCAAGTCCCTGATCAATATCTACAACCCGACCTCCCTCGGCTAGTTCGGAGATCTGGCGCTCAAAAATATGGGCATCTAGATCCATCTCAACTTGAGCTCGTCGGCCAACGCGGTGGTAGATCAGGACAGTGACTCCACTGCGGGGAGGGCGTGCGCTATCAGCCGTTGCCGCAACGGCCTTGATACCCGTGCCGATGCCTAGTTTGATGCCCTCCGATAGACGAGAGGTCATAGTTGTGGTGATTCTGCGTGCAGATGATGTAGGCACCGGACCCTCAGACTCCCCGCGCCTCGGACCATTAGTGGAGGTTCTTGAACAATGTTGCGCTGTGTAGTCTACGGAGTCTTGCAGGAGAGGAAATCCATGCTGGTAGCTCGACCACAACTAGTTCGATTCGTGATTCTCTTCCCGGGGCGTACCGGAAGCACGTTCCTTGTCAGCGCTCTTGATTCCCACCGCGATGTAGAGGCTAAGGGCGAGGTCTTAGACGGGCTGCGGGCTAAGGGCGTAGAGACGCAGAGGGCCTGGGTGGATCGCTATCTGCGAGGGCCAGTAGTTGGGCGCTCCAAGGCAATTGGGTTCAAGACCAAGCTCCGAGATGTGCTTGATCAAGAAGCCTTCACTGCAGCCGTAGAGCGGTACAACACTCAGATCATTGTTCTGGATCGGAGAAACGACGTAAAGCATGCCGTGAGCAGGATTACGGCAAGGGTGCTTCGAGAGCGAACCGGTAGATGGAACCGTTACGAGGGCTCAGCGGAGCTCGGACTGCTTGAGATAGACCCAGAAGACTTCGCTTCGCGCCTCGCTGCGGTAGAGGAGGAGAAAGGGGTCATCCGTAGTTTTGTAGATGGCCTAGATAGGCCGCACCTACACATTGATTATGAGGATCTCTGCGCTGACCCGCCAGCGACTTTCGAGAAGGTATTCAAATACCTTGGAGTGCGCAGCCTTCCAGTAGCAGGGGCAACACTGAAGAACACAAGCGATGACCTACGAGAAGTGATCGCCAATTTTGACGAACTCAGAAAGCTCTACGCGGGTACTGCCTACGAGGCGATGTTCGACGCAGCAGGTTAGCAATGAGCCTCTAGGGGAGCGAACTAAAAAAGCTCGATGTCGCCGAGTGTCAGTAGCCAGTTATCAAGAGCTGGCATCTCGGTCTCTGTGACGCCACGCCAAGTAAGTATTGGTCCTTGTCTCGGGAGCGGAAGCATGCCATCGCTGTTAACTCCGAGGCGGAGCACATAATCCGCATCTACCTGTCTTGTAACTGCTTTAACCAAAGCCTTTCTTGCCTTCGCATTATCGTCTGGGGCAATTACCTCGCAGAGCGCAGCCTCCCGAGCATCTCCGCGCTGCCTTACCCTGACCACTGCGATCCCGTCCTCGACGCCGCTATCCCCGGTAACAATCCTGTAACTAAGGAGCTCGGACCCGAAGCGCCACTCCAGACTCTCTGCAGTGTGGCGTGTGCGGAGTGCGGCAACTCTTGGGCGTGAATCGAGGAGTGCTTGTAGGCCGCGGGCGTCACTAAGAATCTCAGCCGCGGGTGCCCCAAGATCGCTAGGTGATGACCAACGTTCAGCGGGTGTTCGGGACCTGAGCATCTTTAGTGCTGCGGTCGCCGAGCGCGGTCTGAAGAATACGTGAGGCTGGCCCACCACGCTCCACCCCATCTTCAGGTAACCAGGGCGACTCTGCTCATTGGGTGTGTTGAATACAAATCCGCACCCCTCGTCGCGGAGTTCATCTATCCCGCGGAGAGTTAGGCGCGTGAATATGCCTTGGCCTTGATAATCGGGGTGGGTCGCAGTATCTACTGCGCGGACGCATCGCAACAACTCGTCTCCGCGAGTGAACTCCCATCGCATCAATGCGCGAAACCCCGCGATTGTTTCGCCGTCGCATGCAACCCAACTCGCAGATGATCCAAACGCGTTCTCCTCATGCTTCCATGAGTAGAGCTCCTCAAAACGCGGATCCGTCTCTCTCCCTAACGAGGCTGCAAGCAGCGCGATAATCTGGGGGCGGTCGGCTGGCAGCGCTCTCCTAATAGTCAAGCCATCTGAGCTCACTGCAGAACCTCCATATATATCTGCTCTATTCGCGTGACCGCTGTTCGAATGTCGTATCGCTGCCCCGCTGCGCGTGCTCCGGCGCCAAGATGGTCCCGCAATGCAGGATCAGTTGCGAGTCTTGTCAGAGCGGAGGCTAGAGACTCGGGGTCGCTCGGTGGAACAAGTTGCCCCTCAACCCCGTCGTTCACTGCCTCGGGGATTCCTCCAACTGAGGTGGCGCAAATCGGCAGGCCGAGGGCGAGGGCCTCCATAATCGCAACCGGAAGTCCCTCATTCTTTGAGGCCATCACGAATGCATCACAGGCACCAAGCACCGCTACTGCGTCGTCGCGCTGGCCGAGTAGGAGTACGCGATCGCCTAACGCCATTGAGGCGTGGAGCGCTCGCATCTCCTCTTCTAGAGGACCTTGGCCGACAGCGATGATACGAATCGGTACATCACCTTTTGTCAGTAGCCGCGCCGCCTCGAGAAGATTGGGGTAATCCTTCTGCGCTCTAAAGTTTGCGATTGTCCCCACCACGAACTCGTCTGGAGTGACCCCGAGCTCACTGCGAATAGAGGCTCTCTTTCCCATTTGCGAGCGGGCCTCGTCGAGTTGGATTCCATGGACTAAAACCTCAGTGCGCGCTCGGCGTCTCGGGGTAAGTGTCTCATTAACAATTCGCGACACCGCAATATCTGCCGCGTCGAGGCCATACGTGAGGCCGTTGAGTAAACGTGTCAGCCTCGAGAAGGATCCCCAAGTGTTGTGAAGTGTGTAGACGATGCGAGGGCGAAGGCGGCGTGGGAGGGTGCGGACAACGAGGCGAGCTATCCCCGCTGGATAAGGAGAGTGAGCATGGAGGATGTCTACGGGGTTCTCGATTAGTTCACGCCTGAGCCTCATCCCCCAGCGGAGATCCCATTCCCTTCGCACATTTAGGCAAGTAGTCGGAACCTCGAGACTCTCGAGTTCGGGCACTAATGCGTCCTTCCAAGGGAGAAGGTACGCCAGCCTTAAAGAGAATGCAGAGCGATTGTGGGCACTAGCTGCAGCGACGATCAAGCGCTCAGCGCCACCGGGGCCCAAGCCCTTCACCAGATAAAGGACTCGGATAGGGGAAAGGGTTTGGTCGCGCAGGGTTTGGTCGCGTTCGGTCATGACCGGGTCCTCACTGGCCGTAGGATTCGGGGGTGGCTGCGAAGGGGGTGCGTGACATTCGATTACTCATACGCATGGGATGGTATGCGCCACTGATGCTCGCCCCGCGCGGTTCTTCGAGAGAGTCCTCTGAGGCAGATGTTGAGCGATGGGTAAATATTTTAAAGCCCCCAGTTTCTAGGCGATTTTCTCGTCTGGCACTCATCGCTGAGCGCCCGGAATTTCGTTCACTTCTTCTATATCGGATACGTAGGGCGGGTGCGTTCAATGCAGGGATCGCGGCAGTTCTAGCCGTGATCTACCCAGGTGAGCGGACGCTCCACCTCTCTTGCTCTGAGATTGGTCCAGGGCTATTCATCCAGCATGGCTTCGCAACCATCGTTGCGGCCTCACGAGTTGGGGCTAACTGCTGGATTAACCAGCAGGTAACGATTGGGTTCATTAATCCAGAGGACCGACCAGTGATCGGCGATGGAGTCTCCGTGCACGCCGGGGCAAAGGTGCTCGGCGCAGTGCATCTCGGTGATGGCAGTGTTGTCGGTGCCAACGCGGTCGTGCTGAAAGATGTACCTCCCGGATTCACAGCCGTAGGCGTTCCTGCGCGGCTGCTGCCGCCCAAAGAGAGTCGTTAGTCTCGTCCTCCGTTTACTCTGTGCTTGCTCAGGGTGTCATTACTCAGGGATCTCCGCAAGTAACCCGCTCGGAAAAGTCTCAAGCACGGACCTGATCGTTGAGACCTCTTCGTTGGAGAGACGGTCGCGCCAACGCTCTGGTTGGTCAGCGCTTCGGCGCATCGTGCGAAACGGAGTGCCGTCCGTATCAGAGTCAGCAATGAATGCCCTTGCATTCTCCCCCCACTCGAGCCCAACTTGTTCAGCCAGTAACGCAAAGCGCTCTAGGGACTCGACGCAAAGGTACTCATGCGTTGTCTGAATCCAATCCGGGTGGCGTATCGCAGATTCGCGCAGGCTCGCTGAGAGGACTCCATAGAAAAAACTCTGCAGGGCTAGGTGGGGTGCGCCGATAGCAGGACGGTCCACCCCCCAGCGCTGGCTCGCAAGTAATGCAATGCGGTCGAACTCGCGACCCTCGCTTACGAATCCGAGATCTCTCCACGACGAGAGCACGTTGAATGGATTGCGCTCGATAAGGATCACTCGCGCATCTACATGCTCAAGTATCCAGTCAGTTGAGAGGCATCCCTGAACGCTCTTGACAACCACATGCCTCGCGTCGGGGGAGGCCGCATACGGTTGCGCCAGGGACTGCACTATGCGCAGGCGAAGCGGGACTCTTCCTGTTGAGCGCGCTGCTCTGCGTTCGTCGAGAGGCGCCCTGTCGAAAATGAAACGCGCAGCTTTATCGCGTAGCGTTTTTGATGGGAGACCGCCTAAGAAAGCAGAGTTCCAGAGGCGCTCATAATCTGGGGCATGTTCTCCCAAGGAAAGATAAGGATGCTCGCCGTACTTGAGCATGATTTGGAGCGCAAGCGGCTCGCGGAATCCATCAGGTTCGTTTACGTAAGCAGTTCCATCGGTCGCACCGAGGGCTCGCCCTGCCCATGTCGTGCCGGAGCGCGGAACTCCTAAGAGAAGGACGCGGCTCATATCCCGCTCGGCGTTAGTCCGGGGAATCTGCTTAGCCCGTCGAGTATTTGCTCTACCGCTTGGTTGTCGAGGCGGGTTCTCCATGACTCTGGCTGATCAGCGGTATGGCGTGTTGTCTGATAGCCCTCCCCGCTGCGATTCGAGTCTTCAATAAAACGCTCAACGCTCTCGTTCCACCCAAGGTTGAGAGTGGATGCAAGGCTCCGAAAGCGCTGACCCGAATCGATGCAGAGGTACTCATGCTCCACGCGTAACCAATTATTCGCCTCTGCGCTCTCTCTAAGCGCTAGGGCCATCACACCATAAGTAAAGACTTGACGGTCTAGAAGAGTTGGGTCTTCGGGCGCCCGAATTCCCCAGCGCACCCTTGCCTGCTCGGCGTATGCCCGAAACTCACGCGTGCTGTGTGCATACGCAAGGTCAATCCAAGATGCCAAGACATTCATAGGGCTTCGCTCCACTAGAAGAACAGTCGGCTCGAAACGCTCAGCGATCCATTCCGCGGTGAACTCGGCTCTCACACTTTTTGCAACAACATTTAGGAAATCGGCTCTCGGCTCTCCAGGCTTCGCTAGACGCTTAACAGCGCGCATCCTTGGAGTGAAATCAGAGTCAAACCATGCAGAGAATCTCTCGCCGCTAGAAGCCGAGGAATTTAGGTATCTTGCAACTCTGGCAGCTAGCGCATGCGGCCTCCCTGCTCCGTCGAAGGCGCCTCGCCAGAGTTGCTCATAGGCCTCCGCTCTCTGGCCAACGCTTAGGGATGGAGGGCCATTGAAACCAGATCGCGCAGGGAGAGCGAATGCCTCCGTATCGCCGTCCGGCTCGTTTACGTAGATGGTCTGATCCGTCTGGCCCAATACGCGTCCACACCATGTGGTCCCAGAGCGTGGTACCCCTAACAACAGAACGCGTGACATCCCTGCGAGAATACAGCCGATGCGGGATGCCGAGTGCCGCAAGGTTTGGGGTCGTTAGGGAGGCGATGTGTCAAGGCCTCCTAAAAATCGAAGTATTGTTTCAATCCTGCTCGGATTCAGAGCAGAAGCCCGCCATCGAGGTAGTCCATGCGAATCCTCTTCTTATCGGGGACTGCCGTGGGTGGTTCCGCAATGAGCACACGTGAGTTGGCGGAGCGCATGGCCACGCGGGGCCACGAAGTTGATGTACTCCTCCGGGTAGAGACATCCCCTAGAAGATGGATGCTCCAGCATCGCCTTGTGAATCTTGCTGTGAGGCTCCCGAGGTTGCTAGCTCGACCCGTTTGGAGCATCGCTGGATTAATCGGTGGCCGTCGTCGGTTGGTCAATGAGTCGCCGGTACGCGTGTGGTCAACGATTCTCCCGGAGAACTCACTTCGGAAATTTTTGAGGCATCAAGCACCTGATGTTGTTGTCTCGTCAAGCATCGGCCGCATGGCTTGGCGAAGCATTAGGGAAGAGTTGAGCGCCGCAGAGATTGCATCGGTTCTATACCTGAGAGAGGAGGCTGCGATCGGGCACCTTGATATCTCAAATGCACCCCCAGATCTTTTACTAGCAAATGCTGCAGCTCTCAGTGAGCGTGCAGCCGCTATCGGCTTCAGCGCGCAATTCGTCCCTTCAGTGGTATCACTAGATGGCATTCGGGTGAATACGACTAGAGAGGTTGTTCTCTTCATCAATCCAGTTGAGATCTCGGGCAGGGCGGTTGCAGTGGCATTAGCAAGAGAATGCCCAGAGATCCGTTTCGCATTCGTTGAGTCGTGGCCGCTAAAGCCTGAGGAGCGCAGATGGCTCGCTGATGCTCTTATAGGGCTAGAAAATGTTGAGTTGCGCCCGCGTACGGATGACCCGACTGAGCTCTATGGTGATGCTGCAGTGCTGCTAGCTCCCTACCTAAGCAATGGTCGCCCTCGGGTGGTTCTAGAGGCCCAAGCCAATGGAGTGCCGGTTCTGGCCTCGAGTGTTGAGGCTCTCGTTGAGGCAATTGGACCAGGCGGACTATCCATTGATACTGCTACGCCGATTGCCGAGTGGGCTACCGCTCTGCGCTCTCTACTCAACCCAACAAATTACGACGGGTTCGTCTCTGCCGCGCTCACTTACTCTGAGCGCTCTGAGGTAGATCCCGAGAGCATCGTTGGGGAGTTTGAGAGGCTGCTTCTAGATCTCGTGACTACGCGTGGGCGCGCCGGTTGAATACGTCAGCAGATACTCCAGTGATCAGTATCGTGATTGCCGCGCGCAATGCTGCTGCAACCATCGCTGCCCAATTAGATGCAATCTGCGCGCAGGAGACAGCGCTCGCATGGGAGGTTGTCGTTGTCGACGACGAATCTACGGATGGAACCCGATCAATCGTTGATGACTATGCAGCAAAGTGGCCCAATATTCGACTGGTCTCAGGGCGTGGGCTCGGAGTCTCTGCAGCGCGTAACGCTGGAATTAAAGCCTCGAGTGCCCCAGCTATCGTGACCGTAGACGCGGATGATGTAGTGGCTCAAGGCTGGCTCTCAGCTATGGCGGCTGCACTTAGTGAGTCTCCACTAGTGGCTGGGGCATTAGAGATTCGGTATCTGAATCCAGAGCGTGTCATCGAGACACGAGGCTCGCGTCTGACACTCGGCCCCGGGTCCTACTCGGGAATTTTTCAGTTCGCGCACTCCTGCAATCTCGGTGTTCAGCGACGCGTGCTCGAGACCATTGGGGGCTTCGACGAGTCATTGACTGCCGGCGAGGACATCGAGTTCTCATACCGCTGTTGGCGTAGCGGAATTAATCTTGCATACGCGGAGTCAGCGATAGTTCATTATCGTTACAGAACAACTCTCCGAGGCCTCTGGAGACAAGGTATTGCGTATGGCCGTATCAGGCCATTGCTGCGAACGCGCTTTAGTGCCGATGGCATCTCTGTCCCGCCGAGCGACTCCGCTCGCGCTTGTATTGGGATCATTAAACGCATGCCTTCGCTCCTAACACGCAAAGGGCGGGCCAACTGGGTTTTTAATACGGCTGGCGTCATCGGCGAGATCGCTAGCAGAGAGCGCTCCTGATGCAGATAAGCGTTGTGATGCCATTACGAAACGTTGAGTTAACTCTTGCCGAGGCGCTCGACGCGCTGCTTGCACAGGAGTGGAGTGGTGATTGGGAGGTTGTGTTAGTAAACAATCGTTCGACCGACTCCACTCTGGCGATATGCGAGGAGTACGCCCTGAGAGATGAGCGGGTTCGTGTTGTTCAGGCGTCGGAGCGCGATGGCCTCGCGTATGCACGTCAGACTGGCTTTGACGCGACTACTTCACCGATGGTTCTGATATGTGATGGCGATGACGTTGTTGTGCCGGGTTGGCTAGCTGCAATGGCAGGTGCATTGGAGCGTGGAGAGGTAGCGACCGGACCCTGCGATGTCTCGGTATTAAATCCGCAGTGGCTTGCTAATTCGCGTGGCGTGTACCCGCCCGACCGTCCACTTGAATGGCAGGGGATATTCCCCATTGCATCCGGTGGAAATTTCGGTGTCCGTAGAGAGACCTTCATTCGGATTGGCGGGTTTAAGGATGATTTCATTGGGGCGGAGGACCATGAGTTCTCTCTGCGGCTCTTCGTAGCAAATATTCCACTTATCTTTGAGCCAGACGCTCGCCTCCTTTACAGAATGCGCGGTGAGCCGAGAACCTTATGGAGACAGGGCCTCACATATGGTCGCAATCGCCCTAAGTTGCGACGCGAAGTAGAGCGCAGCGGCATTCGCCCCCCTGGAAGATTGAGTGGATGGCGTTCATGGGTGCGGCTATTAACGACACTTCCTCGACTGCGAAGCTCCTCTGGCCGAGCGCAGTGGTGCTGGGTAGCAGGGGTGCGCCTTGGGCACCTTCAAGGCAGCAT
>Ga0209596_1000767_pt1 | contig 29069 bp, 22 predicted proteins | sample M_130807_MF_Meta_FD_187314 | JGI IMG/M metagenome (GOLD analysis project Ga0209596, IMG submission 187314) | Freshwater microbial communities from Lake Montjoie, Canada to study carbon cycling - M_130807_MF_MetaG (SPAdes) (version 2) | ecosystem: Environmental > Aquatic > Freshwater > Lake... | reverse complement strand
CTCTTCTTACCTGGTGCACGACTTCTACCGTCGCTTCATCAATAAGGATGCCACCGAAGGGCATTACATCAACGTCGGACGGCTCTCCACGGTTGTCCTCTACGTCTTCGCCGCCGTGCTCAGCCTTTTCATGACGTCTGCCCAGCAGGCGTTCGAGGTGCTCCTCTCCATTGGCGCCGGCACCGGCCTCATCTACATTGCCCGCTGGTTCTGGTGGCGCGTCTCGGCTTGGTGTGAAATCGTCGCGATGGTGATGTCGCTCGTGACCTCCTTGGCGGTGCCGTTACTAATGCCGCACTCCGACTTTGCTACCCGCACCATCGTGCAGGTTGCGATCACGACGCTCGCTTGGCTGATCACCGCCTATGTCGGTCCAGAGACGGATCGGGCGACGCTGATTTCCTTCTACCGCAAGGTGAAGCCGGTGGGTCCAGGTTGGACGGATATCCGTGCGGCGGCGGGCGTGACGGATGCGGAAGTCGCTCAAGAGAATCGCATTGGCTCCGCCTTCCTCGGTTGGATCTCGGGTTGTGCGGTTATCTGGTCCTCGCTCTTCGCTATCGGCAACTTCCTTTACTCCTCGGGTGATCCTACTCGCCTGAAGATGGCTTGGATTCTGACGGCCGTCTTTGCTGTCAGCGGCTACGTCCTCTTGAAGGTGACCCAGCAGCTCTGGGCGGACAGCACTGCCTCCCAGGCCCGCGAAGACGAGCGCCTCAAGCAGGGCTAAGCAAACGTCCAGTCACTAAAGAGGGGCCGGCTGATGCCGGCCGCTTTTCTTTGGCCAAGTTCAGTTTGAATGCAGGCGGTAGGTGTCGTCCCATAAGGGGGGTTCTTTCGAAAGGGGGTTGAGCTCCTGCCAGCGGAGGTTGGTCTTGAAGTCGTACTCCAAGTTGCGGTCGTTGGGCGTAGGGTTGTAGAAGATCTTGAATACGTTACCCGCGCTCAGGGGCGTGACCAGAGGGGAAACAATCTTGGCATAGTTGGCTGACACCACATTTCCGTCCTTATCCAACTGGGTACGTAAGCGCAGGAATAGCCCGTTGTTTTGCATCTTGTCGCGATAGTTGGAGAGGTCAGGTCGGATGAACACTTGTCGTACTTCCTCTTTAAGTGTGAGTTCTGGGACGTATCCATCCTCGGGTGCCTTATGTGGCAGCGTTAACTTACAGTAAGGCCAGAACTGAGCGCTCAGGATGATACCGTCGCCCTTGTTCGGAAAATAATACGTTACGGAGTGGGTCCAGTTACCGTAGCGAACTTTGCCTTGATCCATCGTATCAAGTCCTCGATTCACATCTACGACGGCTCGTCGTTCGTGGACGGCGTCTTCAAAGCCCCGAAACACGCTCGCCACCTTTATGGTGAAATCCATTCGCTTGCCTTGTCCGTGCGGTGGCATCGGTTCAAGCAGTTCCGCATCGTAGCCCACTTCGGTGATAGCCAAGTCAGGCAATCTCGGGTCAGCCGGTTCCGTGTCTTTGGGCCAGTTGACCCGGCGGTGACTAAAGCCTTCAGCCTTTGCCTTCAGGGGGATGGGCTTGCGGACGTAGGGGAGGGTGACTTTCAGCGCGAGCTTAGGCTCTTCGAAATGGAGGAAGTCCTGCTGAGTGACGGTGACGTCGTAAGACTTCCAGCCGGCAGCTGCATCACTTTTGCTTAAGCTGACGCGCATATCCGTGGTGAAGAAGTAAGGCGGGTCTTTACAGATAAAGCGGCCGTTTAGATCGGCTACCCAGTCATCGCCACCGTGTCGGCCATTTTTCGGATTGAAACTGATGCTGTCGCCGCGGGCGCCTGCTAACGGCTTACCGTCTTCATCAACAACTTGGATGGTCAGTTCCTTGGGGGATGCGGTCAGTCGCTGGCTTTTCTCCTTATAGGTTTCGGCGTGCCCTGAAAGTGCGTAGGCGCTGGCGAGTGCCATGATCATTAGGGAGGGAGTCTTCATCGGCTTTGTTCAATCATGTAAGTGAAGAACGGATGGACGTAGGGCAGTGCGGCGTTCTTGAAGTCGCTATGTAGCCAGCGCTCTTTGGTCTCTTTACTGCCATGCCCCTGTTCCGGCCAGGCTGTCGAACGACCCTTTAACTCCAGGTTGTAGTTCATGATAGATTCAGTCTGCACTTTTCCTGTCGCGACCAAAGGGATGCCGCCGACCGCATACGTACTCGCGGGAATGCCTCGGGCCAGTAAGCTATACCAGGTATTCTTTCGGTCCAAGGCCCATTCAGTTTGGTGCAGCATACCTACGCCGTAGTGCATAGACCCTTCTGCGAAAGGGCGGAAAAAGGGTCGGGCGATTAAATACTCATTAGTTATGTATTTCACGGTGTCTTCCGGGTTCATCGTCTGGCGGATGGGAGGCCAGGCCCAAACATTATTAGTATCCCAATCGCCGTTGAACCCCCACCCTCCTTGTCGCTCCGCCACCGTCAATGCCGGCAGGCTATAGTTCCCCTTCATGAGCTCTTGGGTCTTCCATGCGCCATCCCCCAAGCGGTAGATGTCCTCCCAAATGCCCGCGTTCTTCATGGTGACAGGGCACTGGGCCACTTCGTCTCCAGTGGAGTAGCAGTTGATGGCGTATCTTCCTTGGGTGATTACTTCAAAACGTCTTCTCCATGTGATGTTTTGACGCCGATCTCCCGCTGGGAAGGGAAGTGTATGCCATTCCGAGGCAAAGAGACGGGTGTTATACGGCCGCCAGGATTCTTCCGTCATTTCCTTGGCTTGCTGTCCGTCGTTATACCCAAAAGCCTCCGCGGCGACGGCGGCGTTGACCATGAGGTAGCGATACGGGATGAGTTTGCTCTCCTGGAGAGCATGCGAAGCCACCACGTTGCCGAGGCTGTGCCCTATGATAGAGGTGTTACTGAAGTCCAGGAACCCCAGAGATTGATTCAAGGCATCGCCGGTCTGGAAGGCCTGGAAGACGGCTTTATGGTAATCTAGTCCCGTATCTCCGTACCAACTCACGCCCACGAAGCGCGCCTTGCTGCCCATGGCATAGAGACGCTTGAAGGTCTCCGCCTGCCAGCCCTTAGCCCTATCGCAGTCGACGTTGTAGCCGTGGAGGAAGACTATCCACTTGTCCGAGCTTTCGTCGTCGGGCAATCCGTTGGGAGCGCCCGTGTTCGTCGGTCGGGCGTCGCCCGGTGGAGTTAAGAGGTTACGCCCCGATGTATCGGTACAGATTCGGGTCAGGTCGATATGTCGGAACATGTCCGTGATATTGCTCACGGCGATCTTCAGCGGAATCGTGGCTACAACTTGGCCGCCCTTGGTGACCTGTAATTCCAGCGGACGGGGGGAGCCGCCGCGGCCTTCCAGCAAGACAACTCCATGTCCTAAGTGCTCGATGCGCGTCACCCAAGCGGCGGGTAGTTCTAGGTTGCCAGCCGAATCGAGATTCAGGACAGCAGCCTTATCTACGCCGCTGGCGAGGTCTGCCCCGAACGCCTTCAGATTGGGCGTCGTGTGGATCTTCCTCGCCTCCACTGGCGTTAGGGAAGTGAGCACGACGTTGATGGCGAACTCCGGCTGATGGAGTCGGTAGCGGTAGCCATCAGTGATGGGCATGAGGCGAACGACTTCCGCGATGGCGAGATTTAGTGGGAAGAAATCCGTCAAGTCCCGCTGGCCTTGGATGCCCGGCTCCGTGAAGTTGTTATAGATCTTCTCCGTGACGAGTGGGCTGTTAGGTCCACCCGACTCATAGGTTTTTTCGACGACCGGAGGGCGCCCGGGGACGTCGGCATCGTTAGACTGGTGGTCGCCGGCGTCGCGATCGTCGTTAATCCACAGGCGCCAGGGCTTGCCCGCGGCTGGGCCTTCGCCGGCGGAAATGACGCCATCGCGGTTCGCGTCCACCTCGAGCATGGCCGAGACCACGGAAACGTTATCAATCAGACATCCGTAGGTCGTGTTAGCGACGGGCACGAAGTTCACCGTCACGCCAGCCGTGGCCTGTTCAGCGGTTAAGCTAAAGGCGAGGGTGGCGATGCCCCAGCCCGCTGCGGACTGGGTGGGGATGTCTATCCGCGCGATGGTCTGGCCAGCTGCGTCGGTCACTGAGACCCAATAGGCATTCTTGCCAGCCTGTGGTGAGCCTCGACCGCACTGGTTCCAGTGCACGAGGTAGCCACCCGCGCGCAAAGCAGTGAGACGCTGCTTGATCCCGAAGTTACCCTTGGATGCATCCAGCTCGATGAACTGGTTTCCTTGGCTGGACCATGCCTCAATCTGCGTCCCTTGGTACGCGCTCCAACCAGCAACATTCCCAGCGGCCAAGTAGTCCCATTTAAACGCCCCGCCGAAGTAGCCGCTACCGGTGCCCGCCGAGCGGTTGAGTTTGAGCGCCGCCGCAAAGTCTCCGTTCTTTAGCAGGTTCAGCGCTTGGCGGGTTAGCTGGATGGTCCGTGGCGGCAGGCCGGGGGTTAGTTTTGGCCGCGGCGGATCGTTGGGATTAGTGGGGTCCGTCCCCATTAGGAGTTCTTCGCGATCCGTATAGCCATCCCCGTCGGTATCGGCCTTGGTCGGGTCAGTGCCGGCTAGCAATTCTTCAACAAGTGTCAGGCCGTCGCCATCTTCATCGGAGAGACGTTGCTCAAGGTCATCTGGGCCGAGACCAGAAAGGGCCTCCGTTATGGCTGGAGCTGGATTGCTCGCGGGTTCGAGTGGACGTGTGGAGGTGGCGGCGGCGTGGAGCGAGCAGGTGCTGGCGGCGAGGAGAAGGAAGAGGGTGGCTTTCACCCCCTTCAGCATAGCCGTCTCTCGTTAAAAACAATAACTAGACTCTAATACTCATTACCTAGACGCCCGACCATGGCCGGGGCTGGGGCCATGGCTTCAGCGACCAAACCGGTACACCATCCGTTGGCGGTAGCGCTCGCCTGGGCGGAGCACGCCAGAGGGATAGCCGGCCCGGTGGAAGGACGCTTGATTAGGTGAGTCCGGAAAGAGCCCTGGCTCGAGGCAGAAGCCGTGGCGGTAACTGAACTTTCGTTCCGCTCGGCCAGTGATCGAGCCATCGAGAAAATTGCCGGCGTAGAACTGAATCCCCGGGGCGTCGGTGAGGACTTCCAACGAACGTCCGGAACTAGCTTCCGTGACGCGGGCAGCGAGGCGGAGGCCGGCGGGGCTGCCGAGGTCGAAGCAGTGATCGTAGCCACCAGCCAAGCGGAGCTGGCGGTGCTCGGCGTTTATATCTTGGCCGATGCGGCGGGCGTGGCGGAAGTCGAAGGGCGTGCCATCAACGGCGACACGTTCGCCCGTCGCGATCAACGTGGCGTCGGTCGGGATGAAGCGCTCCGCCGGAATCGTCAGCGTGTGGTCGAGGATGTCCCCCTTGCCAGCGAGGTTGAAGAACGCATGGTTCGTTAGGTTGCACAACGTCGGCGCATCCGTCACTCCAGCGAAGTCGATGCGCAGTTCGTTGGTGTCGTGGGGCAGGGTGTAGGTGACCGCGACCGTGAGGTTTCCGGGGTAGCCTTCGTCGCCCGCTGGGCTGACGTGCGTGAAGCGAACGGCGGTAGCCCCGCTGACGGATAGGACCTCCGCGGACCAGACTTGCGTGTGCATGGCGTGGACGCCGCCGTGGAGGTGTTGGCCGTTATTATTTCGGGTTACCTGGAAATCCTGTCCATCGATGGTAAAACGGCCGGCGCGGAGACGGTTGGCATAGCGACCGACGGTGCTGCCGAGGTAGGCGTTGTGGTGGACGTAACCCTCGACGTGGTCATGGCCGAGGGTGACCTCGCCGACTTCGCCCCGTCGGTCAGGTACGCGGACGGAGGTGAGGGTGGCGCCGTATTCACTGATCGCCACGCTCATGCCGCGTCCGTTGTTCAAGACATGTAGCCGGATGGATTTACCATTAACCTGCCCGTGGATGCGCGACCGATGGCCGGAGACGCGCTGGCGAGCGAAGGCGACAAGGAGCCCAATCAGGGTAAGGGCGGCGACAGCGAACAAGGCTAGGTCCATGCCCACAAGTTGGTGGGCAGACGGGTGTGAGCCAAGAAAAAGCCCCGCGGTGGCGGGGCTTCGTAGGCTTATTTGGTAGTCTCGGCTGGCTTGGCGCCGAGGGACTTAGTCCAGTCGGCCGCAATCCGGACCGCTTCCTGGAGCTGGATATCGTAGTCAGGCCAGTCTTCGTCTTCAAGTGGGTCGCGGACGCGCGACATACGCTTCGACTTACTGGTCCACTCGGCCCCTTCCTTTTTCTCCTGCTCGAGGGCGGCGTCCAGTTTCACGTCGGTGGCCTTGATCGCTTTGGTCGCTAGCACGGTGAGTTCCTTCCGCACCTGCTCACGGAACACGAGGTCATCGCTCCGCTCTTGGCGGCGCTGGTCCAGGGAGAGGGAGACCTCCTTGCGGAGCTGACGGCTCTTGGTCCACTCGATGGAATGGGTCAGCGTCAGGAACTCCGGCATTTCGGCCTGACGCTTAGCGGAAGCCTCACCCAGCAGTTTGACTAGGCCGTCGGAGAGCTTGGCCTTCAGCCAATCGCCTTCGTCGGGCTTCGTGAGCGAGGGCGGAATGGAGTCCCACGCTAACGGACGCTCTAGGTCGGATTCTGCCACGGGTAGAACCGAGAAGACGGACGGCACGACGATATCGGCCGGGACGCCCTTGAGTTGGATGGAGGAACCGCTGGGGGCATACCATTTTTGGATGGTCACCTTGACGGCGGACTTCACGTCGAGCCCGCGGAAGACGCGGTTCAATTCGATGATGTTCTGGACCGAGCCCTTGCCGTGGGTCGTCGTATCGCCAACGACGAGGGCGCGGTGGTGGTCTTTCATGGCGCCGCAGAAGATTTCCGATGCGGAAGCGGAGAGCTTAGACGTCAGGACGATGAGCGGTCCATTCCAAGCGACATTTTCATTTTCATCGCGGTAGTCTTCGATGCGTCCTTGGCTGTCGCGGACCTGGAGGATGGAGCCCTTGGGGATGAATAAGCCGGAGAGGTCGACGGCTTCAGTCAGGAGGCCGCCCCCGTTTTTGCGGAGGTCCATGATGAGGGCCTTAATGCCGAGCTTCTTCATCTTCTCGATTAGCTGTTCGACGTCCTTGGTCGGGCTGGAGCCCGTGCCGTCGGCGTTCTTGCCGTAGAAGGCTGGGAGGTCGATGACGCCGACGGTCACGTTGCCGTTCCCGTTGGGGGCCTCGAAGCAACGGGCGGAAGCCATCTGGCCGACGAGCTTGATTTGATCGCGCTTGAGGGCGACCGTCTTACGGACGCCAGCGGTATCGATGAGCAGTTTGACGGTGGTGCCTTGCTTGCCGCGGATACGGCTGATCGCCTTCTGCAGGCGGAGGCCGACGATGTCATCCATTTCGCCCGCCTCACCTTGGCCGACGGCGATGATGCGGTCACCCGTTTTCACTTGGCCGGAGAGGTCAAGTGGGCCGCCTGGAAGCACTTCCTTGATGGTACAGTAGCCATCTTCGTCCGACAGGGTGGCACCGATGCCGCACAGCGAATTGCGCATCGCGATCTCGAACTCCTCGAGCGACTGCTGGGAGAAGAAGATCGAGTGTGGGTCGTACTGTGTGGAGTAGGCGTTGAGGAAAAGCTCTTCGACTTCCTGCGGGTCAAACGTGAGGTAGATGCGAATCTTTTCGTAACGCTTCTTCAGGCGGGCGACGGCTTCCTTGACCTTCTGGGGCGTGATAACCGGGGCCGACGTCTCATGCGAAGGCTTGGCTTTGGGCCCGCCGGTGGTGCCTGGCTTATCTTCACCGAGTAGTTCGGAGAGGATATCGAGGCGGAGGCGCCGGGCCCAGAGGTCATCGGCGTCGGCATCGCTGGCTGGCCAGCTGCCTTTACGGCGGTCGGTCGGGAAGACGCCGGGTTGGCTGAGGTCGACCGGGGTGTTGAGGGCCGCGAGGGCTTCGTCCGTGCGTAGGGCGACCTTGGCCTTGAAGGCCTTGTAGATTTCAAACGCCGGCGTCAGGTTGCCGCGTTGTAAATAGAGATCGAGGCTCTTAGCGTAGCGGGCGGTGAACTCATCGACTTCTTTCTGCGTGAAGTACATTTTCGCCGGGTCGAGGCTTTCGAAGTAAGTCTTGATGACTTCGTTAGTATCGATCGACGACATCTCCTTTTTGCTGATGTGGAGCTTCTCGAGCAACGCGACGGTGGCCCGGGTCTCGTTCTGCATGAGCTCCGTGGTCGTGTAGTTCTGGGTCGTCTGACCGAAGGCGGCAGCCGACAGCAGGACCAGCAAAGACGGGGGAAGGAATCGCATAGTGGGGATATTCAGCGGAGGCGGGCGCTGAGTTCTTCGAGTTTGCGTTTTTCGCTCTCCGTGAGCGAGCCGAAACCCTTCTCGGAGATCTTATCAAGCAAGTGGTCGAGCTCCGCCCGGGCTTGGCCCCGCGAAAGTCCTGTGGCGGAGCTTTTGGTGGCTGTTTCGGGGTGGTAGGCTTCGGGGGATGCGGGCATGGGCTGGCTTTGTACGACATAAGCGCCGCCGGCCTCAGGAATTGTCCGTCCCAGCCAGCGCCACATCAACCAACCAGAGACCAATCCGCCTAAATGGGCCGAATGGGCGATGGCTTCTTCGGAGTTCATCTCCCAGGCGGGATTCCAAAAGGTCCACGCATGCCGACCGGGGAGTTCTAGGAAAATCCAGCCGAGCGTCGCGATGCCGGCGGCGAAAACCAGAACCCAGCGGGCCTTGACGGTCACTGGGAAGAAAAGAATGAGCAACGTGATGGGGGTCTCCAGTCGGTCGAGTAGGGCGACGACCATCAACGCGTAGACGCCGCCAGAGATACCCAGTAGGTGTAAACCACTTCGTGGCCCGCCGATTCCCGTGAGCCACCAGACGATGGCGCCGAGCAGGACGCCGCCGAGGAGGGTCTGTAGATAGGCGCGGCGGCCGTAGCTTTCTTCGACGAGGTTGCCGAGCCACCAGAGACCAAAGGCGTTCATTAAGAAATGCCAAGGCCCGCCATGGACCAGCGCATAAGTCAGCCATTGCCACACTTGGGGCGCGGCATTGTTTAACTCCAGTGGTTCTAGGAAACTGTAGCCCTTGAAGCGCGTGCTCCAGTCGATGAGGCCGAGGATACCAAAGGTCAGCAGCACCCCGAGCGTCCAAACCGTCGCGGTCAGCTGCCGGCGTTCCGGCGTGCTGTCGCGCATGTAGGCTCGGTCACCGATGCCCACGGCTGGTTCGGCTTAGAGCTTCTTCACGATCTCGTCGGCGAGGCCATACTCGATGGCCTCCTCGGCGGTCATGTAGAAGTCGCGGTCGGTGTCCTTGGTGACTTTTTCAATCTTTTGCTTCGAGGCCTTCGCAAGGATTTCGTTCAGTTCGGAGCGGAGACGTTCCATTTCCAGAGCTTGGATGTGGATGTCCACGGCCGGGGCTTGGATGCGGCCCATGATGAGGGGCTGGTGAATCATCACGCGGGCGTGCGGGAAGACGAGGCGCTTGCCCTTGCCCTTGGGCGCTTGGAGCAGGATTGAGCCCATCGAGGCGGCCATGCCAGTGACGACGACCGTGACGGGCGAGCTGATGAGGCGGATGGTGTCATAGACTGCCATGCCTGCAGTGATCGAACCACCTGGGGTGTTGATGTAGAAGGTGATGTCCTTGCCGGGGTCCGAGGTCTCTAGGTAGAGGAGCTTCTCTACGATATCCTTGGCGGACGCATCGTCGACGGCACCCCAGAGGAAGAGCTTACGCTGTTCCAGAAACTTCTTCTGGATGAGCATCGCGCTGGGCGAAGCTTCCTTGGGAGCTGCGGGGGTCTTCTCGTCCTCGTCTTCGTCGTCGTGAGCCATGGGAAGAGTTAACTTGGCACAAAAGGGAGCGGAGGCAAGCGTCTCGAGGAGGGTTTTTATGCATAATTCTTGGCTCAATCCTTAGCGTGTGTGGTGGAAATCTGGGTTTGCCCAGCCCCCTTGCCGCTGGCGCTTGCGCCCAGCCGAGACTTCCAACTAATGGGGGCGTGCTTTCTGTCCGTGTCACTGGCCTACGGCGGCGCCTCGGTTCTGCCGAGGTCCTGAGTGGCGTCGACCTCTCCGTTGAGGCGGGGACGCTCTACTGCCTCGTGGGCCCTTCGGGGAGCGGTAAGACGACGTTGCTAAAAATCATGGCTGGTCAGTCGGAGTCCGACGGCGGCCGGGTCCTCCTGGGTGGCAAGGACCTTAAGGCCCTCCACCCGCGTGAGCGGGCGACGGCGATGGTCTTTCAGAACTACGCTTTATTTCCGCACCTGACGGTCCTCGAGAACGTCGCTTTTGGCCTGGAGGCCTTGGGTTTAACGGAGTCGGCAATCCGGACCCATGCCCTCGAGGCGCTGGCGGCCGTCGGCGCGGAGGCTTGGGTTTCGCGCCGCCCACAGGAACTTTCCGGCGGCCAGCAGCAACGCATCGCCTTGGCCCAGGCCTTAGCCGCGAAGCCGAAACTACTCTTGCTCGACGAGCCTTTGAGTAATCTCGATGCCGCCGCGCGCATAGAACTCCGGGATCGGCTGCGAGCGCTCGTTCGCTCGCAGGGCTTGACGGTCATCTGCGTGCTTCATGACCAGAAGGACGCGTTGGCGATGGCGGATCAGTTGGGCGTGATGCGGCAGGGCAAGGTCATCCAGTCGGGCGCGCCCATCGACGTGTATCGTCGGCCGGTCGACAGTTGGACCGCGACCTTCCTGGGTTCAGCCAATCTTTTTCCGGGGACGGTCGTGCATGCAGCCGCGGGCGAATTCATCGCGAGCACTGCGCTAGGTGAAGTGCGCGGGGCACTCTCGCAGCCAGCGCAGCCGCCCGCGGTCGGTACAACGCTCGTCGTCTGCATCCGCCCTGAATGCCTGCACCTGGATGCAATGGCGCCCGACGAGAATGCCTTCGCCGGCAAGGTCACCGACTCGCTATTCCAAGGCGATCTCGCGGTGCATCGGTTCACGACCCCCGCCGGATTGATTTTACAGGTGGCGGAGCTCAACCCCCGCCAGCGGATGGGTTCCAAGGCTACCGTCTATGCTTGGGCGGAGCCGGAAGACGTGGTTGGCTTGATGGAATAGCCTTTTATAGCGTTTATTAATGGCCGGGGAGGGGTGGTAGCGGGGTTGCGTTTTATCGTAATGGGTATGTAGTACGTGTGTGGCCCCCCCCGCCCCCCAGACGTCCTCTCGACGCCCCGGCTTTTCGCTGGTGCTGTCGTTGATGGTGACCGCCTTTCTGGTCCTCACGCTGATCGTCCTCGCCAGCTTCATTCGCGTCGAGTCACAGCTCGCTTATAATCGGCAGGCGGTGCTGCGCGCTCGCCTGAATGCGTTGGCCTCGATGCGACTCGCGGGGGCTGCCTTACAACAGTTTGTCGGCCCAGACACCCGGGTCACGGCACCTTCGTCGCTCTTCGACGACCCCACCGTCACGACCGGTCAGTATACTTATCCAGTGCTGGGTGTTTGGCAAAGCTGGCAGGGCCGAGACCACGATACGGGCGGGCGTTACGCGGGTCGCCCGTATCGACCGGACTATAATATCAAGGCATCAAACTATACGGATAGTTTCGGCTTCGCCGGATCCGGCCGTTTCTTAACCTGGCTGACGTCCTCGTCTTTTGGGTATTACGTAGCGCCGCCCACGCCGCCGCCGCCCACGCCGCCGCCAGTGGTGATTGTGCCGAAGCCGGTCGTGGTCACCAAACCCGTGGTTTATGTGCCACCGCCGCCACCGCCGCCACCACCGCCCCCCGCGCCGCCGCCGAACAAGCCAACTACGCCACCCGTCAACCCGAAGCCGACCGCTCCACCGAAGGTCACCCCGGCCTATGAATCATCTGGCCTCGGGGCGTGGCGATTTGCGGCTATCCGGCCGACGTTCGGCCACTTCAACTACATCTCACCTTTGGTGGGCCCAGCCACCACCGCCGTGCCGACGGGCCGAATCTATCTGACCCCGAACGTCTTTCCCGATGGAACCGGAGCTTTCGCTTGGTGGATCTCGGGCGAAAACCAAAAGGCCCTGCTGCATCCAGCCGAGAATCCGGCGGCGCCCGCGCCGACCATCGATGAGGCCATGCAGCGCGTGCGTACCTACGGGAATACCGACTTGGCCTCCCTCGGCTTGGTCGGAACTTCGCCCGGTACTTCCTTGCCGACCCGCGGCACCGCCGCCCTCGTGCCGGTGGCGACCGTCGGCAAGTCGGGCTTCCATGACTACACGACCTACTCCGTTGGGTTATTGACGAACACCGCTAACGGTGGCGTCCGGAAGGACTTATCATTACTGGCCGAAACCTGGGATTGGATGGATGAGGTGGATCCCCGTCGCGAGGTGAAGTTGCCGCTGTTCCGGGCTCGGCCTCGGGTGGCGGCTTCGTCGGCGGCCGTTGCGGACCTCTATTATGCACGCCCCAAGTCCGCCGAAGTAGAGGGCACCGCGGTTGGGAACCGCTATCGCCACACTTTGATGTACTGGTGGTCTGATTACGGTTCCAGTGGTGGCTCGACGAGTTACAACGCCGGGACCTTCGGTTCACTATCCTACATTCCACCCATCCGTAGTTGGAATACTTTAGTGGACTACACCTTGCAGTATCGCAAAGCCGTCGTGAATCGTAGCGCGGGTGGCTTGGTCGAGATGGCACCGTCGCAAGCCGGCAGCAGCCCGCTCTATAGTTATCACGAAACAGTTTATCGGCAGCCGGTCGTCGCCCGCGTGCAGTTCGTCTTTGCGCAAGCCGCTACTGATAGTGGCGTGCTCGACGGCACGCAGTGCCGCGCCATCTTAGCGCAGCCGGTCGTCACGGTTTGGAATCCTTATAACGTTCGGATGAAGGCGAAGAACTTTTCGCTGACGATGAAGGGGAATAGCCTGCCCGTGGCTTTCGAGTTATCGCCGATTTCTACGGCGGCTGGACCGGTGCCGATGGGCTCTTGGTTCAACGGCAACTGGGGTTCGCTCGGCCTGTCCTTGCAGGACCCCTCGGGGCAGATCGACCTCATGCCGGGAGAGACCCGGGTCTTTTCTGCGTCGACCGAAAGCGCCCAGCTCTCGCTCGCCTCGCCTGGCTCCGTCAGCCTGCCGTTAACTCCGGGGTATGCGGCTGGTCGCCCGATTGGCCTCTTCTTAAACTTGGAAAACCTTCAGGGCAGTACGCGCATCACGGCGCGGATGATGAAACTGAATACGGGGCGCGATGCCATCGCGGCAGATATCAACATTCCCGGATGGACGCGGGGGACGCCGATTCGCTTGAGCTTCCGTAACAATGACCCCATCGCAGCGGCCTTCATCTTTACGACACTGTATGGGCCCGATGATCCGCCTGGCCCCGAGGCGACCTTGGTTGACGTGCGGACCAGCCCTCGTCCCTTTGGGACTTTCTCTTTCGGTCTGCGGGCGGCTAACGACGGTACAGTGAAACTCGACCGGGGCGTCGTTTCCCGCGGCACGATTCAGTCCAGTCCGTTCTCTGGCTATACGGAGCTCGGAGATAAGTCCCGCGAGGTGCTCACGGACTTATCTCCGACGACTAATCAGGTGACCGCCCTCGGCGATGGCATCCAATATCAGGGTGCGCTCCACCCAGTGAACGCGCCGTTTGACCTCTACTACCGTCCGCTGAGCGGCTGGATGGATAGCTACGCGCCGCAGGTCGACGCAGGTGGCCGTGGGTTCATCGTTTCCGGGTTGGATGCCTCCAGTGGCTTAAGCCGAGCGGTCGTGGCGGAACTGCCGACGGTCCCGCCCCTGTCGCTCGCTGACTTGCAAGGGTGGGATGCGCGCGGCTTCAATCCGGCCCCGCCTTTTCAATACGGCTTGATTGGTAATTCCGATGCCTCGCCGATTCTGCCCGCCGAGGACGTCGTTGGCCGTTGGTTTGATAACGCTGGCAATTACCACCTCCGCACCGAGCTCTCGACGACTTTCTTACAGCACGACGACAGCTTCTGCCTAAACCACGTGCTCTTCGATGATTGGTTTGTTTCTTCGCTCGCTCCCGATCAGTCCGCCTGGGATCGCCTTAACGCCTCTGCGCCCGGCAGTCAGGTGGTCGCCGAACTTAAGTTATCCTACCAAAAGTACTTGGCGGGTAAGCCGCTGCCGAATGCGTGCTATCGTTTGGGCGCGGACGCCCCAAATTTTTCGCCTGACAGCGTTGATGCGACGAAATTCCCGGATGCGTATCTACGTTTCGGCGCCTACCTGACTGTCCCTGGACAGTTTAACGTGAACAGTTGCTCCGTGCCAGCTTGGCGGGCGGTGCTGGGCCACCTCCGCGATCAGCAGGTGCCCGTGGCCAAGACCGCGTCGGGTGATGTCGCCCTCGAGAAGTCGCAGCACCCGCTTCCGCGCATGGTGCCATCCCCGGAAGCTTCTACCGGTAGCGGCACCCCGGCGGCGGCCTTGACGGGTTTCGCGGCCTTGACGGATGCACAGTTAAATCAACTGGCCATCGAAATCGTCAAGCAGGTGCGGGCACGTGGCCCTTTCCTGTCGCTTTCGGAATTCGTCAATCGTCGGCTGCGGCTCTACGACGGCACGGACAAGGATTTGGCGCTCAATGGCGCCCTGCAGGCGGCGTTGAAGGCCTTGGAGCAGAAGCCGGCACTCCATCCCGCCGCGCGGGCCGCTGCGCTGGGTAAGCCGACGACCCCGCCGGGGGATGATCGCTTGTCGCCGGCCGGTTACCCGAGCGATTACATCAACCCGCGCGCCTCCGTCGGTAACTCAACGCATGGTTTGCCTGGCTGGCCGCGGCAGGCCGATTTACTCCGTGGTTTGGCCCCGATTATTTCTGTTCGCGACGACACCTTCATCGTGCGTTGCCTCGGTGAGTCCCCGCACGGCGAGGGCATGGCTCGCGCATGGTGTGAGGCGGTCTATCAACGCGTGCCTGAATACGTTGATAGCCGGATTCCGGCTTACGAGGCACCGTTGGGTAATATGCCAGACCCGACCAAACCCACCGTTGGCTTGGTGAACACGGTGCTCGGTCGCCGGGTCAAGTTAGTATCCTTTCGCTGGCTGCGCTTCGACGAAATCTAGGTCGTAATAGCCTGCAGGTTTTTCTCGCCAACCTGCTCGGTTACTTACCTCCTGTGGGGGCTTGGAAACATCGCCTACCATTCGTTCGGAAATCGGACCCACGCTTAAGTTGGCGATTCCCATCATGCTCGGGATGTTGGGTTATGGACTAATGTTCTACGTCGACGTCGCGATGGCCGGGCACTTGGGCGAAACCGCCCTCGCGGCCTCCGCGCTGTCCTCGAACCTGAATTATATCCCTTATGTTTTTGGCATCGGCGTGGTCGGGGCGGTCGCCGTCTACCAGTCGCAGGACAACGGGGCGGGCGTGGCAGCGTCTGCGCCGGCCATCTTGCGGCACGGCATGGCGCTAGCGCTGGCGATCAGCGTTGTTGCCGCGGCGTTGAGCCATGCGCTGGTTGGCTGCCTGCCGCTCTTAGGCTCTTCTAAGCCGGTCACCGACGAAGCCCGCGAGTTTTTCATCCTAATGTCCTGGGCCATGGTGCCGGGCCTACTATTCCATGCCTTGCGTGGGCATCGCGATTCGCAGCATCAACCCTGGATTTCGTTGGCCTGGTTGAGTGTCGGTATCCTCGCGAATATTTTCTTCAACTGGCTCTGGATGTTTGGTCACTGGGGCTTCCCGGCCTTGGGGCTGGCCGGGGCGGGTTGGGCGACGTTGGTGGCGCGTTGCGTGATGCTCGTCGGCCTCTGGTTTACACCCGGCCGCGGGGAGGTTCACTGGGCGGAAGGCCTGCAGCTCGCCGTGTTGCGCCGTTTACTCAAGACCGGCTGGCCCGCGGGCCTGCATAGTTTGAGCGAAGTGGGCATCTTTGCGGTCGTCCCAATTATGGCCGGCTGGCTTTCCCCGACGGCGCAAGCCGCGCACCAAGTCGCCATCAGTACCGCCTCCGCGGCCTTCATGTTGCCCTTGGGCTTAGGCATCGCCGCCGGCATCCGCGTGGGCGAGGCCTACGGGGCCAAGGACCCGCGGCGGGTACAGGCTATCGGTCACGGTGCCTTGATCTTGGGGGGGCTTATCATGTCTCTCTACGGGCTCGTTATGGTGCTCACGCGGCCTTGGTTGATGCAGACCTATGGCGTGGCGGGGACGGACATCGCTACAGTCGCCTCGACACTGCTGGTCTTCGCCGCTCTCTGGGCTCCCTTCGATGGTTTGCAGGTCGTCGCGGCTTATCTGCTCCGCTCAGTCAACTGCGCCAGCTGGGCTTCATGGAGCGTCTTCTTAGTCTATTGGCTTTTTTGCCTACCGTTTTCCTTGGCCTTGGCTTTCCCTCGTGGGTTCACGCTCTTCGGCGTACCCGTCGGCTGGTATGACCTCGGCCCAACGGGCATCTGGATTTCCTTGGCGACCGGCTTGATGATCGTGGCCCTGGCGATGACCTGGAAGTTCCGTCGCGTCGCCCAGGCTGGCGTTACCGGCTGAAATAACCGTCACATATTCGACACTTCGTTGCGGTGTAATCTTAACTAGCCCCGGGCTTTGCAGGCCAAGGCAGGCGGTTAGTCTTTAGGGGCACCCCAAATGCACCTCACTCAAGAAATCAAAGATTCCTGGGAGATGGAAGAAGATCCGGAATACGGCTACCGCGAGGAAGCCGAAGCAGACGTCACCCTCATGTCGCTCGAAAAAATCCAGTTACTCATCGCCGAGTTGCGTGTACTGGAAGGCACTCATGGCCTACCGAGCGAAGTAATGGAACTTGTCTGCGATTATGTGGCGCGAGACCCCGTGTACTCTGCGTCCACCCGTTTACTCTTCCGTTCGACCATCGATCCACTCCGGCCGTAAGCTGGAGTGCAGCCGTCTTCTTAAGGACGCGCGCGACCTAGGAAAACCTAGGCAGGGGTAGTGTCGTCTCGGCACAAAAAAACCGACCTTGCGGCCGGCTTCAGTAGCCAACTTTTTTGGCTTAGAGCGAACAGGCCGTCGAAGCGACCGGAACGATTTCCACCTTGCGGTGTTCGCTGTCCCACTTCACGAGGCCGTCGGCCTTAGCGAAAAGGGTGTGGTCGCGACCCATCCCCACGTTGCGACCGGCACGCATCTGCGTCCCGCGCTGGCGGATGAGAATAGAACCAGCAGAGGCGAATTCGCCACTGTAGAGTTTTACGCCGAGTCGCTTGGAGCGGGAATCGCGGCCGTTGCTGGAAGTGCCGCCACCTTTCTTTGTTGCCATGGTAGTGTCTGGTTAAAAGGGGTTAATTAGGCAGAGATAGTCTCGACCTTAATCACGGACAGCTCTTGGCGGTGGCCGCGACGACGGTAGTAGCCCTTACGGCGGCGGTGCTTGAAGATGTCGATCTTCTCGCCGCGCTTGTTCTCCAAGATCTTGGCGGTGACCGTCGCGCCAGCGACAGTAGGGGTACCGATCTTTGCATCGGCTCCTTCCCCCACGAGGAGGACTTGGTCAAAGGTAAGGAGATCCCCTTTGTTCTTACCAGGATACTGGTTAACAATGAGAACGTCGCCTGGCTTGACGGTGAACTGGCGACCGGAGGTGATAAATGTGGCCTTCATGGCTGTCGGAAGGTCGGAGCAAACGGAGGGAAGGGGGGTTGGCAAGGGGATTTTAGTTTCAGGGGCGATTAAACCCAGAATTGCCAGGTAGAATGGCCTTGGAGGGCTTTAAAGGGGGTTTTTCGGAGAACTTATTTGATTCGGGCTTTCCTGCTCCTTGCCCTCCGCCACAGTCCGAAGGGTGAACCCGTTCCAGTCCACCCCCCATTCCTTCGAAGATTTACCCGCTAAAGACGAGGAACTCTCTCGGGAGCTCACCCGGAACCTCGCCAAAGGACCCACGGTGCATGCCGCTGCGTTTGTCCACGCTAAGGCTGTGGTGATTGGTAACGTGACGGTCGGCGCGAAGGCCAGTATCTGGCCTTGCGCTGTCCTGCGTGGCGATATTGCCCCCATCAGTGTGGGCGAGGGTACGAATATTCAAGATGGTGCGGTCGTCCATGTGGCCGATCGTCTGCCCGCACTGATCGGGCAGCGCGTGACGGTCGGGCACTTGGCCATGATCCATGCATGCACGATCGGCGACGAATGCCTCATCGGTATGCATGCGACGATTCTCGATGGTGCTATCATCGGCGCACGTTGCATTATCGGCGCTGGGGCGTTGGTCACCAAGGGCACCATCATCCCATCTGGTTCGATGGTCTTGGGTTCGCCGGCCAAAGTCGTGCGTCCGTTGACGGCGGAAGAGCAGGCGAGCTTGCCTGGCTGGGCGGAGAAATACGTGAAGGTCGCCGCGCATCACCGCCGTTTCGAGTGACCATCCCGGGCGTCCAGTCGGCGGAAGTAGTGCTCGGGCCGGAGGCCTGGCGCCCGCGGCGTGATGCCCATCAAGCCCGTGGGGCAGCCCTCGGGGACGCCCGTCGGCAACGCGCCGCGCATGGTACACGCGAGCCGGTGGAGGATTTCCTTTTTACCTATTATCCCTTTCGACTCAGCGCGCTCCAGCGGTGGACGCCGGGAGTAGGCGTGGCGTTGGTCGAGGCCGATGAATTATTAGTGGATGGACGCTTCCAGCGCGGCGCCGATGGGTGCGTGCGCGTCGTGGCGCCAGATGAATTGGAGCGCTCCCGCTTGACCTTTACGCGCGACCTGTGCGTTGCCGTTGCCGGTCGCCCCGCGTTCCTCGGGTGCTTCGGCCTGCATGAATGGGCCATGGTCTACCAGCAGGCCGCCGAGCGGCGACACCAAGGCTGGCCGCTGCGGCTGGGGCCGGAAGGTACCGATGCGGTCGTGCGCTCGCTGCCGATCCGCTGCACCCACTACGACGCGTTCCGCTTCTTTACACCGCCGGCCCGGCCGTTGAATAAACTGAATCCTGATCTCGATGGCCGCTTGGTGAACGAACAGCCGGGCTGCGTCCACGTCACGATGGATCTCTACAAGTGGGCGATGAAGTCGGCACCGTGGGTACCAGCCGAACTGGCCGCCGATTGCTTCGAGCTCGCCCGCGATGCGCGGTCCGTCGACATGCGCGCGAGCCCTTACGATTTCTCTGCCGTCGGCCTCACGCCGATCTGCATTGAGACGCCGGAAGGGCGCAGTGAGTATGAGCAGGAGCAACGTCGGCTCACAAAAAAGGCGGAACCCTTACGGGCCCGCCTGATTGCGGCGCTGAACGATGCGCTCAGCGTCTCGGTTCAGTAATTAAGGCAGTAGCTCGACCTTGATGTCCTTGTAGTCGACCTTGCAGCCTGGGTCGTGCGCCTGCAGGGCGAACGTGCCCGCGCCGACCTTACGGCCAGCCATGCCCTTCGGTGGAGTCCAATCCGCTGCTTCGGTGAAGTCGACCGTCTGCTTGCCGTTAATCCAGATTTGGATGTGCTTCCCTTCGACGCGGATACGGTAGTCGAACCACTCGTCGTCTGGGGCCGGTGAGACGTCCATGACGTCCTTCACTGCGTAAAGTCCGCCGGTCTTCTTCTTGTCGGCGTGTGTGGCGTTTACCTGGCACTCGTAGCCCGCGGCCGGCCAGCCAGCGTCTTGGTAGGCGGTATGGAAATAGATGCCCGAGTTAGCACCCTTGTAGGTCTTCACTTTGGCACTGAAGTCGAAGTTCTTGAAGGAGGCCTTCCCGTCGGTGCCGACGAAGTAGAGGTGGCCTTGGCCGCCGCGAATCTGCAGCACGCCGTCGGCGACCTTGTAGGTGCCTTCGGGAGAGTTCTTCGAGGGCTTCCAGCCCGCGAGGGACTTGCCGTCGAAGAGGGTGACGGCGTCGGCGGCGAGGCCAGCGACGGCACTGAGGAGGAGGACACACGTCGTAGCGGCGAGGGTCCGGAGGGAGGCACGGGGTGTCATGACGGCTCCCAGCAAAGCCTCTCCCCAGCAGTTCGGAAGTCTTAACTTAGCTGAAGACTTTGATACCAGCCTCGCGCATCTCAATCAGGCGCTTCTTGAGCGTCGAGCGGTTGATGCCGAGGATCATGGCAGACCTGAGTTGGTTGCCGCGGGTTTCTTCCATGGCTCGACGAATCATCTCCACTTCGATGGTGCCGAGGATGTTCTGGCCCTCGTTGAGGCGGTTCTGGCGGTAAATGGCCTCGTAGGCGGCGGCCATCGAAGCACCGGCCACGGGCGCTGTCTCGGTCAGCGGGGCGGCCGTGGGTGCGACCGCGTAGCTCGTAACGGCGGCCGTGGCGATGGGAGCGGCGGTCCGGCGTGGGTTGAGCACTTCTTGCGGTAAGTCCTTCGCGAGGATAGTTTCGCCCTTCGCGAGGACGTTGGCGCGCTGCACGACGTTCTCAAGCTCGCGGACGTTGCCCGGCCAATCGTGCGCCATGAGGGCGTCGAGGGCCTCGTTGGAGAGGCGCTTTGGACGTAGCTTCTTTGCCGCGGCCTGACGCTGTAGCATGTAGTCGATGAGCATCGGGATGTCGTCCTTGCGCTGACGCAACGTGGGGAGACGAATACGGAAGACGTTGAGACGGTAGAAGAGGTCTTCGCGGAAGAGGCGGGCCGCGACCATCGCTTCCAGGTCCTTGTTCGTCGCCGCCACGAGGCGAACGCTCACTTTGAGCGTGGTCGTTCCACCCACCCGCTGGATTTCGCCATCCTGGATGGCACGGAGGACCTTGGTCTGCGTCGGGAGTGACATGTCCCCGATTTCATCGAGGAAAATCGTGCCACCATCGCAGAGTTCAAACTTCCCGGGCTTCATGGCGGCCGCTCCGGTGAACGCGCCCTTTTCGTGACCGAAGAGCTCAGACTCAATGAGGTTTTCCGGGATGGCTGCGCAATTGACGGCCATGAACGGTCCCTTGGCGCGCAAGGAGTGCTGGGCGATGCAACGGGCGACGAGTTCCTTGCCTGTCCCGCTTTCGCCAGTGATGAGGACCGTCGCGTCGCTGGCAGCGACCTGGCCGATGGACTTAAGGACTTCCTGCATTGGCTCGGAACTCCCCACGATGCCTTCCTTGTAGTCGGCGGGGTTGACGAGGGAGCGTGCGGACTTACCGGCGGACGCGAGGTCACGGCGGGCGCCGAGTGCTCGGTCGACCAGCGCAATGAGCTTCGCCTGATCGAAGGGCTTCATGACGTAGTCGTAGGCGCCGAACTTCATCGCTTCGATCGCGGTCTGGGTCGTGCCGAATGCGGTCATGAGAATCACCATCGCCTGCGGCTGTGCACCACGGAGCATCTGCAAAGTTTCGATGCCAGTCATACCACCCATGCGGTTATCGAGAAGGATGACGTCGGGCTGGTCGCGCTTGGCGAAGGCGACGCCGGTTTCGCCACTGTCGGCTTCAATCACCGTGTGCCCCTGACCAGCGAGGGCTCGCTTAAGCGAGTAGCGCAGGTCCTTGTCGTCATCGATGACGAGAACTTTGTCTGGAACGGTTGAACTCATGAATAAAAGTAGGCAGAAAGCGTGCCAGAGAGTGGATTCAGTTCATTTTGACGCTAATGAGTCGTTAAGCAATAGGGCCGTGCTTATTTTTAGGCAATTATACCTTTAAAAGGCCTTTTCTTAGCTTTTAAACGGGTTTAGGTTGGGGCGTGCCTAAAAACCTCCGCCAAATTCTGCAGATTAGTGCAGGTTTTTTAGTAGCTTTGGGCCTATTTACGAATGTCTGGCTTTGGTCTGCCGGGGTTGGTCGGTCCTACACCAACCCCGAGCAAGTCCCGCCAGGGTCCATCATGGTCCTTCTCGGGACCAATGAGTTCGTCGGTCAAACCGAGATTCCCACCGGTACTTATCGTCCGCGCATCGCGGCGGCCGCGGAGCTCGCCAAGTCGGGTCGGGTGAAGGTTGCCGTGGTTTCTGGGATTGAAACGCAGACATTGACGATGACCCGCGACCTGCGTGCCGCGGGCGTCACTTGTCCCATCGTCCGTGATCCCTATGGCTGGCGGACCCTCGACTCGGTGCACCGTGCGGCGGCCAGCTATCCTGGTGAGCCAGTGGTCTTTGTTTCTCAAGGTTGGCATTGCGACCGAGCGCTCTGGATGGCGGATCGCTTGCAGCTCCACGCCTGTGCTTATCCTGCGGCGTTCGGTGATGGCTGGCGTCCAGTTTGGGGCGCGGCGCGCGATTTAATCGCCAAGCCTAAAGCTGTTTGGGATTGGCTCACCGGTAGCGAGCTCGCCACCGCGCAGCCCCCCGCCACGGGTAATGTCCCCGCGCGCTGATTAGCCGCGTTCGTGCCGGCCGTCGCTGCGGCGGAGTAAGTGTCCTTTGATTTCTAGCATAGTCAGAGCGACGGCCGCTTCCGCCTGTGAACACTGCGTCAGCCGGGCCAGCGATTCGGAATCATGCGCAGTGCCTCCGCCAAAATGCTTGAGCCACCGCGCGTCCGCGGCATCCAGCTTTTCGAGGGGTAGCGTGAGTTGGCCCCGCGCTTCGCCGAGTTCGGCCAAGATGTCATCGAGCGACGAGACTAACGTCGCCCCGTCCCGAATGAGTGCATGGCAGCCGCGGCTGGTCGGGCTGTCGACTCGGCCCGGCAAGGCACAGAGGGTCTTGCCTTGTTCGCCAGCGAACCGCGCGGTGATCATACTGCCGCCATCGACATCGGTTTCGACCACGATGACGGCCTGGGCGAGCCCCGCGACGATGCGGTTACGCTGCGGGAAACTTTGCCGATCCGCGGGTCGACCCAAGGGGAACTCGGCTAGCACGCAGCCCCGCTCAATCATGCGTTGGCGGAGTTTAAAGGCCTCCGGTGGGTAGGTGAGGTCGAGGCCGTGCCCTAATATAGCAGCGGTGCGACCCTCCGCCTCCAAGGCTCCTTCGTGCGCGGCGAAATCGATGCCGCGGGCGAGGCCGCTGACAATCCACCAGCCGAGTTTAGCCAGGTCGCGCGCTAAACTCCGAGCGAGGCCCGCCCCATAGGGCGTGCAATGCCGTGAGCCGATAATAGCGACGGCGCGTTCATCGGGCACGGCGGCGCCTTCCATGTACAGGACCAGTGGCGCGTCCCAGAGCTGTCGGAGCGATGCGGGCCAAATGGCATCGTCGTCATACAGGATACGAAAGTTTAGGGTATTCGCCCGTTCGAGTTCGGCCGCATAATCGAAATCACGACGCAAGAGGCTCGCCACCATCGTGGCCGTGAGCCCTTTGACTTGGTGAAGCGCCTTCATGTCAGCCGATAGGGCGCGGCGTAGGTCGCCGTCAAAAGCTTCTTGTAGCCGTCGGGCGGAGACTGGGCCGATACCAGTGAGTCCGTTCAAAAGGAGACGAAGGGTGCGAACGTCGGAAGGCAGCGGGTGCATTCCGCTGAATCGTGGCGGGCTCAGCGTGGCCGCAAGACCTGCGATAACCTAGGAAGAAGCTCCGTGGTCCGGATAGCTTCTTCCCCTCGTTGCTCCCTGAGGAGATCCGCGGCTTGCGCATGCCAGGTGACGGCCGCGACGACGGCGTCGAACGCGGTCAGGCCCAAGCGGTGTCGCAGGAAAGAACCGGCAAGCGCGCGCGCGGCGTCTTAGCGGATAATCACCGCAAAGGCTTGGGCGAGGTCGTCGGTGTGCGTGAGCGAGATGAGCACACGCGTGCCGCCTTGGCGGGCCAGTAACGCGCTGGCCTTGTCATCTAGCACCACGAGCGGGCCCTCCTCTGGGCCATGGAGAACCGAGACGCTCGTCAAGTGGAGTTCGGCGCCTAAGCCGGTGCCGAACGCCTTGCTGACGGCTTCCTTGGCGGCGAAACGGGCGGCGAGGGAAGGATAGGGATTGGCTTTGGCTAAGCACAGCGCTTGTTCGGCGGGGGTGAAGACTTTATCGAGGAAGGTAGCGCCATGTTTCTCATGGGCCGAGCGGATGCGGGCGACCTCAGTGAGGTCCACGCCAACCCCGATCACGTTGCCGCCTTCGAGGTTCATACGCCGCGGAGCAGGTGGGCCTTCATTTCGGCCACCGCGGCACGGGCTCCCGTGAGGAGCGAGCGGGCCACGATAGTATGGCCGATGTTCAGCTCATGTAGGTGCGGGAGTGTGAGGATGGCCCGGATGTTGTCGTAGTTGATGCCGTGGCCGGCGTTGACGATGAGGCCGTGGCGATGAGCTAACTCGCACCCAGTGCGTAACCGGGCGAGTTCCTCGTCCGCCGCGGGGCTCAGCCAAGCGTTAGCGAAGGCGCCCGTATGGAGTTCGACCACCGGTGCGCCGATGGTATGGGCGGCTTCGATTTGGTCGGCCTCCGCGCCGATGAAAAGGGAAACCTCGATGCCGGCGTCTTTGAGGGCGGCGACGGTGGCCGCCACGCGCTCGCGTTGACCAGCCACTTCTAGGCCACCTTCGGTGGTGACCTCTTCACGGGATTCTGGGACTAGGCAAACAGCCGCCGGGCGGAGGCGGCGCGCGAAGTCCGTCATCCACGGCGTGCAGGCCATCTCGAGGTTAAGGCGGACGCCAGGTAACTGAGCGATGGCGAGCACATCCTCTTCTTGTATGTGACGACGGTCTTCGCGGAGATGGACCGTGATGCCATCGGCCCCTCCGGCCAAGGCTTCACGGGTGAAGGCCAGCGGGCTCGGTTCGGCGTGCACCGAGTCGTGCTTACCGCGGTAACGCGCTTGGCGGACGGTCGCCGCGTGGTCGATATTAACGCCCAGGAGGATTCGACTCATTGCTTCTTCAGCTTATCGAGTTCCTTCTGAATCTTCGCCTTATCGCGTTCAAATTCCTTTTTCATCTCGGGCTGGTTACACTTATCAAAGTAAGGTTCCATCTTCCCGATGAGGGCGAGCACGCGCATCATGCGGAAAACGTCATGCCCTGTATCGGACATTTCGTTTTGATAGATGCGGCGGATTTCACGCACATAACTGAGCTCTAAGGTGGCGTTACCTTTGACCGCTTCGTAGAAGTTACCTAAGAGGCTTTCGAACGACGGGAGGTGGTCGAGATTGTCTTTCAGGCCTTGGCGCATGAAGAAGAAGAGGTTTTCCTGACCCTTCGCAGACTTGTCCTTCGCGAGCTGGCGGCTGGTACGTTCAATGGAACCAACGATGAGGTCGTAGCGTGTCTTATCGAAGGTTTGGCCATGGAGGCGCTTCTTCTCGCTCATGAACTGGTTGTAGGAGTTCTTGCACTCCATGTAGACCTGTTCGGGGGTCATCTTTGGATCTATCCAGACATGCTTTTCTGCGAAGTCATCGGCGATTTTGATCATGTCGGGCCAGCGCTTATCCTCCTCGAAGACATGGAACGCCGAGCGCATGGACTTCACGAATTCGCGCCAGCGGTCGTAGGAAATCTTCTTGTCCATCGCTTCAAGGCAGGCGGCGGTCTCGAGCCATGCATCCAGGGACATCTTGGCGACCTGAGTTGAGAACTGGAGGCATTCCAATTGGCCTTCTTGGTCTTTGTTACCTTGGAAGACTTTGGCGGCGAAGCGGAGGCGGAGGCTCTTGGGGTAGTGCTCGGACATACGGCGTTCTGGGTCACCCGTGAGTTGAACCTCGAATTCGCCGATACCCTTGCCGGTCTGCGGATCCCGCGTGTGACCGTTGGCGTAGCCGTCTGCGTAGCGGCCGGTACCAGGCAGATTGCGGGGCTCGGTGAAGGGGTGGAAGCTGTTGCCCATGTTCCACTGGTGCGTGGGCATCATATACGCGAACCAGGCGTGGCCGCCGCGGTTACCGTCACCGCCGACGGAGGCGGCGGGGATCCCGTAGGCGCGGGCGGTGGTGGTACCAAAGTGCGATTGGTCCATACAGATGCCGCCGACTTCATGGATTTCTTCCAAGGTCCCCCGCGTGAAACTCTCGGCGAGTGGCTTGTAGGCTTTCTTGCCGGGCGGAGCCTTCGGCGGCTTGGCGCCGGTGACGAAGTCCATGCGGTAGTTGATCATCGGGTAGGCTTCGCTCCAGTCGTTCTTCTGGTCTGCTGTCACGAGCTTGAGCTTCTTCAAGTCGTTCTCTTTGAGCGCCCATTCCATTTCCTCTGCGGTGGCTTCGGCACTGACCACCCAGACGAGTTCATAGGGCTCGAGCCGCTTAATGTCGGTCTCAAGGCGCTGGCGCTGGGCATTGTCTCGGAAGAAGCGGTAGCGTTCGATGGCGTTAACGGTGAAGGACTCGCCCTTGGGGTCGCGGGCGCGACGGAAGCTGAACTTCTGGTCGAAGACAAAGGCCACGGCCAGCTGGAGGTTGACGTACTTACCTTTGAGTTCTTTCGCGTCGTCGGCCACCAGCTTGGACCAGACCTTGATGGCTTCGCCGGCGTCGTCCTCGGCTTTGATATTGGCCAAGAACTTTTCCATTAGTGCGGAGTCGGCCATGAGTTCCTGCAGGAATGGCAGGGTCTCTTCCTGGGTAATAAAGGAGCGCAAAGTGGCGGGCGTGACGCGTTGGATGAACGCGTGTTGGGTCATGCCCAGTGCGAAGTAGGGGCTCTGCCAGTGGCCGTCGAAGCGGCGGACGCCGTCGTTCTTAGAGGCACCCGTTAGCGCTGGGTAGAGGCCATATTTGACGCGATCGGAATGGCTTTCCCACTTTCCATCGAAGGTGCGTGCCTTCGTGTCTTTGAGAAGCGTGGCTAGACGTTGCGGGTCGCGGAGGTCAGGTCCCGTGAAGGGGTAAGGCTGCAGGGCCATCGGCGGCAGGGGCTCTTCGACGACCTTGGGTGGCACTACGACGATGGGCTCGATGGTCGGTTTGGGCGGGACGATGACCACCGGGGGAACTTCGGTCTTCGTTTCAATGGCTTCAGCTGGGCGGAAGACGCCCGCGAGGTTATCGATGAGGCCGCGATCCGCCTTAGGCGGGAGTTTGGCCTGCGACGTCGCGCGTTCATAAACTTGCCAGCCCAACCAGCTACCGACGACTAGGATTGGAAAGAGAATGCCGATGATCCAAAGATCGGCATTATTGCTCGGCTGTGGTGCGGTGACGCGAGGGCGCGGTTTTTGAGGGGAGCCAGGCATGGTGTTGAACGGAAATTTGACCTAAAACGGGGGCGGGTCAATTCGCTGTTCGTAGGCATTCCTGCCTACGGCTAAGGTATTTCCTTCAGGCTTTCTTCTTGGGCGCGGCCTTCATCTTCCCGCGCTTCAAGGTCAAAGCCAAGGCGGGTGCCGTGGGGGAGCCTTTCTTGGCCGCTAGGGACTCGGGGTCACCTTGGTGGACGAGTTGCCCGCCCGCTTGACCGCCTTCTGGTCCAATTTCCACTACCCAGTCGGCTTCGGCAATGACGTCGGGATGGTGCTCGATGACCACCACGGTGTGGCCTTGGTCGACCAGCGCGTGCAAGAGTTCGATGAGGCGACGGCAATCGGATTGGTGCAGTCCGATGGTCGGTTCCTCCAGGAGGTACAGGTTAGGACGAATCTGTCCCCGGGCGCGCTCCCGGAAGGTCGGTAGTCCCTTGGCGAGTTCACTCACGAGTTTGAGGCGTTGAGCTTCGCCACCGGAAAGTGTCGGGCTGCTTTGTCCGAGCGTGAGGTAGCCCAAGCCGGTCTTGGTCATTAAGCCACAGAGGTCGCGGAGTTTGGCGTCGAAGAAGAGGAACTCGGCGCCTTCTTCGAAGGTCATCGCCAGTAAGTCAGCGGCGGATTTCCCGTTCCAGCGGATCGCGCGGGCGACGGTGCCGTAGCGCGTGCCCTGACATTCTTCGCAAGGCACATAGGTATCCGGCAGGAAACTCATTTCCAATTTAATCCGCCCAGCGCCGGAGCAAGCTTCACAGCGACCGCCAGAAGTGTTGAAGGAAAAGAAGCCGGCGCCATGCCCGCGAATCGAGGCTTCCGGTAACGCGGCTAAGCGTTCACGGATCAAATCCCACGCGCCGATATACGTCGCTGGCGTCGAGCGCGGCGTCTTGCCGATGGGCTCTTGGTCGACAATCACAAGCTGGCGGAAGGACTTCAGGCCAGTCAGGTTGTGGAACGCTGGTTTGCCGCCGTTGGCGATGACTTCGGTGGCTTCCTTGCCGTGCAGGCCGTCCTTCTTTTTGGAAATCGCCAGCCGGGCCGCAGGGGCGACTAGGTCCGTCATGAGGGTGCTCTTCCCTGCGCCTGATACGCCACAGACCACCGAGAGACGCCCAGTCGGGAAAGTGACGTCGAAGTGCTTGAGGTTGCGTAACGAAGCTTGTTTCACGCGAATCCATTCCGCGGGTGCATCCTTGCCGGCGATGGCCCGGCGCGTTCCGCGAAGGGGGTGGGGGATGGCCGACTTTAGAGACTGTCCAGTGACCGAAGCAGGATTAGTTTCGAGGTCGTGTGCCGTGCCTTCGGCGATGATGCGTCCACCGTGGACGCCTGCCCCCGGTCCGAGGTCGATAATGCGATCAGCGGCGCGCATGGTGTCTTCGTCGTGTTCAACGACGAGGACGGTGTTGCCGCGGTCACGGAGGTCGCGGAGCGACTCGATGAGTCGATCGTTGTCGCGTGGGTGTAGGCCGATGCTGGGCTCGTCGAGAACATAGAGCGCGCCCGAAAGGGTCGAACCGAGCTGGGCGGCGAGACGGATGCGTTGGGCTTCACCACCCGAGAGCGTGTCGGCGCCACGGTCCAAGGCGAGGTAGCCTAGGCCCACGGAACTCAGGAACTTTAGGCGGGCGGCAATCTCAGGCAGGAGTGCTCCGACCACCGCCTTTTCGCGCGGCCCTAAGGTCAGGCCGCCGAGGTAAGTGAGCGCTTCATCGGGTTGGAGTCGCAGGAGATTCGGGAGCGAAAGGCTCTTGCCGCCCTTACTGTGTAATTTAACCGAGCGGCCGATGGGACCCAAGCGCTCGCCTCGGCACGTGGGACAGACGGCTTCACCGACGCGGTCGGCCAGCGCATTTTCATTCAGGGTTTCTTCTTCGTCGGCGGCGAAAGTGGTGACTTCGAGGCCATGCCCGCGACAGTCCGGACACCAGCCACGAGGGGAGTTCCAAGAGAGGTGCTTTGGGTCGACCTCTGGATACGATTCGCCGGTGGCGGGGTCGCTACGAGAGGTGGAGAGGAAGGCGATCTGCTGGCCACGTTCGTCAATAAGCAGACAGGCCCCTTTGCCGGCGAGGAGCGTCACGCGCACCAGCGTGCGTAGGGCTTTTTCTCCGCTTTCTTCGGTTTCATCGGGGTGTACGATGGTACCGTCTGAGC
>Ga0209596_1000766_pt1 | contig 29078 bp, 27 predicted proteins | sample M_130807_MF_Meta_FD_187314 | JGI IMG/M metagenome (GOLD analysis project Ga0209596, IMG submission 187314) | Freshwater microbial communities from Lake Montjoie, Canada to study carbon cycling - M_130807_MF_MetaG (SPAdes) (version 2) | ecosystem: Environmental > Aquatic > Freshwater > Lake... | reverse complement strand
ACCGCGACCAACTTGTGGCAGTTCGCGTCGTTCCGGATTCTGCTTGGACTGGGAATGGGCGGTGAGTGGGCCAGTGGCGCCGCGCTCGTGAGCGAGACGTGGCCGGTACATCATCGCGGGAAGGCGCTGGGATTGATGCAGAGTGCCTGGGCGATCGGTTATGGCACCGCGGCATTGGTCGTGAAGTTTGTTCTGCCTGCCTATGGTTGGCGCGCGGTGTTCTTCGTCGGGATTCTGCCCGCGCTCCTTGTGCTCTGGGTACGTCGCAACGTCGAGGAGCCAGAACTCTGGCGCGCGCGCGCGGGACAGCGTGATGCGGAGCGTGTGGCGTCCAAGGGGCGGTCGGCATTCGCCGAGATTTTTAGCGGCCCTATTGCGCGCACGACGATTGCCGTGACGTTGATGAACGCCTGCACCCTGTTCGGCTGGTGGGGGCTGAACTCGTGGATCCCCGCGTATCTGTCGTTGCCGACCACGCAGGGGGGAATCGGCCTCAGCACCGGAACGATGTCGAATCTCGTGCTCACTATGCAGGTCGGCATGTGGTTCGGCTATGTGACCTTCGGGTACGTCGGCGATGCCATCGGCCGAAAGCGCGCCTATGTGATGTATTTGCTGTGCGCGAGCGTCCTCCTGCCCACGTATGGCGCGCTGCACAATCCGTGGCTGCTGCTGGCGCTCGGACCGCTCGTCGCCTTCTTTGGCACTGGCTATTACAGCGGCTTCGGTGCGGTGACCGCGGAGTTGTACCCGACGCGCATCCGCGCCACGGCGCAGGGCTTCACCTACAACTTAGGGCGCATCGCGAGTGCAGCGGCGCCCTTTACGGTGGGGTCGCTGGCGGCGACACAGGGATTCGCGATCGCCTTTACGATTACCGGTGCGGCGTTCCTGTTGGCCGCGGTGGCGTGGGTCTGGATCCCCGAGACGCAGGGGCGGGAACTGGCGTAGTCGTGCGGCTGGGTCCCTCGACGGACGTCACGGCCCCGGGAGCATGCCTCAGAGCGTCAACGCGCGGAGAACTGGGTGTACCACGCCGCAATCTGTCCGTGGTGCGCCGACCACGCAGCCCACACTGATGCAGCCCAGGCGCGCGCGGCGGTGTTGATGTCCTCGCGTGGGCCATCGACGGGCACGCTGAGTACGGTGAGCGTCCCCGCGAAGTCCGGCGGCGTGAGCCAGTGGAATGCTCCTTTGTGCCCCGCAAACCGCGGAACCCGCGGTGCATGTCCGAGCACGAGATATTCGTACATGTTCAGTAGGTGAATCGCCACCGACTGGATGGCTTGCGGCCCAGGAGTGCCCGGATGCTGCGCCGCAAAGGCATCCACGGCATAGGAACGCGCCTCGAACAGCGCGGGATCCACCGCCATCATGCCGATCAGCTCGCCGTAGCGCTCCCAGCACGCAGGCGCCGACACCATGTATCGATGACTCATGCCGTCGATGCGAAGAAACTCACCTCCGCACCCGACACAGCGCTCGTGCGTCAGGGAACGCGCGTGTACTGGTAGACGCCCTCGGGTTGCGTGATCGTGAGTTTTGTGCCGCTCCAGATGGCAGGAATCACGGCGCCGAGGGCCGGGGTTAGTGTGACGCTCGAACTCCCGTTCGTCGTGGTCCAGTTCCCTGATGTGCGATCGACGTAGGGCGTAGTCGCGCCGGCGAATGTCTCGGTGCTGTTGATCGCAATGTCAAAGTGCCGAGACGTCGCGAGCGACAGCGTGCCGCGCGTCACCACGACACTGTAGCCGGTGTCCGAGTACACGATGTAGGGAAGGGCCTTTCCGGCGATGCTCGTGAGCGTGTAGTTACCGTCAGGGGTCGTCGGGGCGGCGGGCGCCGTTGAACGTTCGGCCGAGCAGGCCGCGAGCATCGCGATGGCGGAAGCTGCAACAAGGGAAAACAGGCGCCGGCTTGCGCCATGCGCTGTACCCCGTACACACTTCTCCACCGTATGCATACGCTTCGACGCCCCCCGCTGGTTCTCGCCATTCTCTGTGCCGCACTCGCGGCGTGCAGTAAGAGCGAGAGCCCCACCGCGAACCCGACCGAGAATCCAACCTCGAACCCGACCACGCCAGCGGTCACCACGTTCGATGTCTACACGCCGGGCAATACGTTCAGTCCCTTCTCGCTGCGCGTGACGCGCGGGAGCACGGTGCGGTTCAACATCTACGGCGACAACCACAACGTGATCTTCGGTCGCGGTACGTCCGGCGCGCCGACGGACATCAACGTCGTCAAAGATGTGATCGTCTCCCGTCAGTTTTCCGCGACGGGAACGTTCAGCTACGCTTGCACGGTGCATCCCGGCATGGTGGGCGAAATCGTCGTGATGTAGCACGCACGGGAGCGCCGCACCGTCTGACGATGCGGCGCGCGCGAGCTTCACATACAGACGTGCGGTCACGACCATTTACCGCGTGACGCCGCGGAACGTCGGTGTCCAGGTCGGAAAGATGTACCCAAGATTGGTATTCCCGAGCCGCTTCTGCACGATCTCGGCGAGCACGTCGCGATAGTCGAGCGTGACCTTCAGGTCTTGTCCGTTCTCGAGATTCGCGGCCGCGAGCCCTGGCCAGCCGTTCGTGACCACCCGTCCGCCGGCGATCCCTTTCCCGATAGCGAGCATCGCGCTGGCGCGGCCGTGGTCAGTGCCCGCGCTGCCGTTTTCCTTGGCGTTGCGGCCGAACTCTGACATGGAAATCAGCGTCACGCCGATCAGCGCCGGCGCAATCACATCGGCGTGGAACGCACCGAGTGCGTTGGCGAAGTCGCGCATGGTGACGGCCATAGACCCCGCGACGGGGTCCTGCGCCGAATGTGTGTCCCATCCGCCGACATCCACCTGCGCCGCCTCGAGTCCGATATCAGCCTTGATGAGCACGGCCACGGCCTTCAGCGCATTGCCGAAGCTGCTGTTCGGATACACGGCGCCATTTGCTGGGACATAGCCGGTGAAGTTGACCGATTTCAGCAGGTTGAGCGTGTTGACGGCATCGAGCGCCGAACTCTTCAACGGTTCGTCCGCCGCTGAGTAATCCGACTGGAGTGCGGCGACCCGCGCCGCCTGAGTGGTCGACGAACCGCCAATCGAAAAATTCTGTGGACTTGATATCGGAAGTGTCTTCGGGCCACCGACCAGCGTCTTCTGCAGGCCGGCCGAGATGCCGATGCCGCGCAGCGGAGCCGCCGCATTTAACGGGGGAGCGCTCGCGAGATGGCGGCCGAGCCACCCGGTGACCAGCGACGGATCGGAGGGTTTCCCGACTTCCATGTACCGCTGCGCGTCGAAGTGGGAGCGCGAGTTATTTGTCTGCCCTACCGCGTGCATGACAAGGAGGTCGGCATTCAGATACGCGGGGACGAGCCCCGCCATAGCCTGCGGAAAAGCGAAGAAGTTATCGAGCGCAATCCCACGCGTTGCCGTGGTCGTCGCGTCCGGCCGTGGCACTGCGATAGTCGGCCGGAGCGTGTAGTAGTTGGGATCGCCGAAGGGCACACATACGGACATGCCATCGGCTCCGCCGCGCTGGAACACCGAGACCATCACATCGCGGGTCGAGACATAGGTCGAGGCGAGCACCACCTTGGGGAGCCACGCGGGATACAGCGCCGCCGCAGCGAACGCAGTACCGGCGCCGCCAACAAACTGCCGACGCGACAGCGCACGGTATTCTTCGCAGCCGGTGGCGTCGTTCAATTCCGATTCCGGGGGGATCGTCATCTCAGTACCACTGAAAGGCCTGCGCACCGAGCGCGAGCGACATCGTCTCGCGGACGCGCAGGTCGTTAAATGTCCCGCCCTTGATATACGTCAGCAAATTTGTCCGGAGCGAGGCTGACACCTCGCCCCCATAAAACTCATTGATAATGCGGTCGACCGCGGCGTCTGCTGTGCCGGTGAGATACGGCGCGGTATCGACCTTCACGGTGGTCGTAGAATTAGAGTTCGTGAGCGAGACGGCAAAACTCCATCGGGGCAGAATATTGCCCGACCAATACTCCACCTTGTCGGGATATCCGTCCGGCGTCTCGTACACGAACAGCGGCTGGCCGATCCCGCCAAGCTGGCCGTTGAGCGTCGTTGCCGAGGTGACCTGCGCGGACGTCGCTCGTAGTGCCGACACCATAAAATGAAACGGCCGCTTGAACTTCGCAGGGGCTGCCGCAAGCCAACTCTCATTCAGAATGGCACGAACCACGAGCTTGATATCTCCCTGCGTCGCGCGGAACACACGCGACACCGCGGTGATCTGCGCCGTGGTCGGCTCGGCCTGCAACAACCACCGCAACAGCTTCGTGCTGATAAAGGTCGCGGTGTTGGGATGCGCGGCCAGATAATCAATAAAGCGTTCGCCCTCGGCCTGCCCGCCAAACGTGTCCGCGGGAAAGTTCTGGCCCATGATGGTCTTCTGCGCCGTATCGTGCAACGTGTTGTTGAACATGAACGTGCCGGTGCCCGTGGTCGTCCACCCGGTGAGCAGTCGCGACAACTCGGCGACATCGGTCTGCGTGTAACCGTTGTCGACGCCGAGGGTGTGCAACTCCATCAACTCACGCGCGTAATTCTGGTTCGGGGCGCCCTTGCGGCTTTGCGTTTGGTCCAGGTAGGCGAGCATCGCCGGGCTCTTTGCCGTGGCCTGCAGCAGGTCGCGGAATCGGCCGAGCGCGTTCGCGCGGATGACGTCGCGGTCGTCGGCAACCTTCAGGTAGCCGACTTTCCCAATCGAGATGTTGAAGTGATCGCTCCAAAACTCGACCATGCGCTCAAACAGCTGGCGCTCTGAGAACGCCGCACGATACAGCGTGGCCTCTTGTAGTTGCGACTGCACCGTGCCGGAGGAGTTGCTGGCGAAGAGCACGTCGTTGGTCGCGCTCAGCAGCGGCCAGCGCGCCGCAACCACCGCGTCAACTGCGCTGTCGTCGATCGTCGAGGGATGCAGCTGCTTGCTGAGGTATTCCTGATAGCCGAGCACACTGACGCGCATCATCTCGGTGGCGGAGACGCCCATCGTGATGCGACGCACGAGCCGTGCGTTGTTGTTCACCCAGGCCGGAAGCGCCGCAACCGACTCGTTGACCAGTCGGGATGGGAACTGCGCGGCGGGAGAGACCCCATTTGGGTCGCGCGGAACGGACGCGCGCGGGGTGGGCAGCTTTTTCGGTGGCGGTGGGTGCCAAATACCGACGGCCTGTGCTTTGGCCGCCCGTGGGGCGGCGGCGAGTCCAGCGAGCGCACCCAGCAGAAACCCGCGCCGCGAGGCGCCGTCACCGGAGGTGTGCATCTGGGCTAGAGCGCGATGTTGAGCAAGGCAAACCCCATTCCAATACCTCCGAGCCAGGTTGCGGTCTGAAGCGCACGATATTTGACGACGTTGATCCCGGCGAGGTCATAAATCCCCTCCAGTATCGTCCGATTGCTCTCTTCATCAGTAATCGATTCCATGGCCGACGTCCAGTCCACGACGTTGGGATACTTGCGGATGGCCTCCCAATAAATGGCCCCCTTGGGGACATTCCGACCAACACGCGGCACGATCACCCAGAGCGCGGCAAAGCCTCCTGCAGCGAGAAAGACAATGGCGAGTTCACCGCAGGCTCCGCTCATCGTCCAGTTCTGCCACGGGGCTGATCTCATGGCGCTCAGTCCGCGCGTCTTTTCAAGAAAAGTTGCGAACGCATTCGCGCCAAACACGATGAACGTGGCTTTCCGGTCGGCGAACTCAATGGATCGGCGCTGATAGTCATGCACAATCTTGAACAAGTCTCCCCTTCGGGATTTCTCAACCTTGTCTTTTTTCGCTTTCTTCTCGTCGGCGCTCATGGCTCCAGAAATCGCGGCGTCGATCTGCGCTAAAACTTCGGGTTTCGCAACAGTGGGGGCTAACGACGACAACGGTGTGGTCACGGAAGCAGTGGTTTGGGCAGTGGACAGGACAACCCTAGGCGGTCAACATGCGCGCGCCCCTCCCCGGGGCGCCTTGCCTATGATAGTGTTCGGGAGACAATCCGTCGAGAGGTCCCTGTGAGCATCCGCCCCGTCCGCCGTGTCATTGACGCCCAGCCCACCATGGAGGGGGCAGGGGTCAAACTGCACCGTGCCTTCGGCTTTGGCGAGAAGAATGAGTACGACCCGTTCCTCCTGTTCGACGACTTCCGCGGCGACCACCCGTCGGACTACAGCGCGGGGTTCCCCTGGCACCCGCACCGGGGGATTGAAACCATTACCTACGTTCTCGCCGGTACTGTCGACCATGCCGATTCCTTGGGAAATCAGGGGCAGCTGGGCGCTGGGGACGTGCAGTGGATGACCTCGGGACGGGGGATTCTCCACCACGAGATGCCCCAGGGCGATCCCTCGGGCCGGATGCATGGGTTCCAGCTCTGGGCCAACCTGCCAAGTCAGCTCAAAATGACCGCCCCGCGGTATCAGGACGTCCCGAGCGCCGCGATTCCGGAGCTCCACGAGGACGACGGCACCGTGGTCCGGGTCGTCTGCGGGGAGTTCTGGGGGCAGCGTGGCCCCGTGGACGGCATTTCGGCAGACCCGCAGTACCTGGACGTCTGGGTGCCGCCGGGCAAGCGCCGCAGCCTCCCTATGGACACGCGCCGGAGCGCCTTCGCCTACGTCTTTGAGGGGGGCGGCTCGTTTCGCGATGCGTCGCAGCCCTACGGCGTCCTCGAAGAGGTCGAGGACGACGTCGTGGTGCGCCAGGCGGTCGGGAACCGGAACCTTGTGCAGTTTGGACGTGGGGACGAAGTGACGGTCACGGCCGGAGAGCACGGCATTCGTTTTTTACTCGTCAGCGGCAAGCCGATTGAAGAACCGGTGGCCTGGTACGGCCCAATCGTGATGAACACCAAGCAGGAACTCCAGCAGGCCATCACCGAACTGCGCACAGGTTCCTTCATCCGCTGAACCCGCTTCCGTGATTCGGCGCTGCCGCGCTGCCGCGGAGGGTCGGCGATACACAGGGGGCGGCACGCGATTCGCGTGCCGCCCCCTGTGTCACATCCGTGCAAACGTTACGGCTTCTTGAGCGACCCGTTGGCCAAGTGCAACAGCGCGCCGAGCGTGGTCTGCGCGGCGTTCAGGCCGAGGCGGAAATCCTTGTCGCTGTACGTCGAGAAGACGTCGCTCACCTGATGCCAGTTCGGATCCCAACCGGCCCCAACCTGCGAGCCACGCTCGTTCTCGCGCAGCGACACGGTCGGGATCAGGTCCTGGAAGGGCGCCGAGTCGGTGTTGGTCATGTGCGGGCCGACCTGCGCCGGGTAATCGGTGGCGTACTTCTCGTTGGAGCCGTGCAGGAACCACGCGAGCTGCTGCGAGGAGAGCGTTGCCTTGCTCTTCATCTGGAACTCAATGTTCACATCGGCTTCTGGGCGCTGATCCTTGGGGATCGATCCGTCGGCGTTGGGCATGCCATGGTCCCACATCATCATGTCGTGCTGGATCATGCCGAGCCACTTCGGCTCGGGATACTTGCCGGAGCCCTTCGGGTTTTCGATCCCCTGTAGCGACTGGCGCTGGTCGACATAGGCGCGGGCGCCGTTGAGGCCGGTCTCTTCGTTGTTCCAGAGCACGAAACGAATCGAGCGATCGGTCTTCACATCCGGGTTGCTAAAGATGCGCGCAAGTTCCATCACGAGCGCGGTGCCGGAGCCGTCGTCGTTCGCGGCCTCGCCCCAGCCATGTCCGTCCATATGCGCGCCGACGATGTACATCTCTTCCGGGTGCGTCGTCCCAATCTTGGTGCAGTAGACGTCCTGACGATCGCCAGGCTTGCTCGGCTCGCTATTGAGGGCACGGAGCACAGGATCCTTCTGCGCCATCGAATCGCTGTTCACGCCTGTGCGGGCGCGATTACCGCGCAGCTTACCGCCGCCCTGCGCATTGGTGCTGGCGGTGCTCGCCGCGCGCGCGGCCGGCGGGGTCACGGGCGCTCCCGGCGCTCCCGGCGCGGCCGGCGCGGCCCCTGGTGCCGCCGCTGGGCGCGGCGCGCGCACGGCCGGCGCGTACTGATACGTGATGCGCTCGGTGTTGGTGCAGCCGTAGCTCTTGAGCTGGGCCTCGATCCAGTCGAGCGCCTTGCGATTCCGCTCGGTGCCTTCGCGGCGATCGCCGAACTGCGTGAGTCCCTTCACGGTCGCCTTGTACTTCTCGAGCTCGAGACGCGAGACGATTGTCTTGAAGTCGGTGAAGGCGGTGTCCTGTTCGGTCACCGGAGATTGGGCCAAGGCCGGTACTGCGAGGGCGCTGAGCGCGAGCAAACAGGTGAGCCGAACGAGCGACGGACGCATGCAGTTCTCCGAGAAAGCGGTGGGAGTCAGCTTATTGTACGAGCAAAGCTTCTAATCGTTGAGCAACGACCGCTGCCGACGGGAGCACGGCCTCGAGCAGTACGGGGTGATACGGCATCGGCACATCCTCCACGCACAGTCGGTCCACCGGCGCGTCAAGATTCCAGAATGCTTCCTTCGCCAGCACGGCCGCAATCTCGGAGCCAAAGCCGGCGGTCAGTGTGTCCTCGTGCACGATCAGGCATCGACCGGTGCGCGCTACGCTCTCCAGTACCGCGGTGCGGTCCCACGGCGCAATCGTGCGGAGGTCGAGCAGGTCCACGCCCCCCACCTGATCCGCCGCCTCGAGGCAACGATGTACCATGGCCCCCCACGTGACCAGCGTCACGCGGTTCCCCTCGCGCAGACGTGCCGCGCGCCCGAACGGCAGCACGTAGTCGTCGCCGGGATATCGCGAGGAGCCATCGCTGGTCATCAGGAGGGACCGATGCTCGAAAAAGATCGTGGGATTGCTTCCGCGCATCGCCGCACGCAGCAGCCCTGCAGCATCGGCGGCATTCGACGGAATCGCAACCTGCCACCCGATCGCATGCGCCCACACGACTTCGGCGCTCAACGAGTGCCACGGGTCGCCCACGTCTTTCCCAAATCCACCAGGCATGCGCACCACAATCGGCGCGGCGAACTGATTCGCCGTGCGCCACCGCATCGTCCCACAGTTATTGAGCTGCTCAGTCGCGGGGTCCGCGTATTTCCGAAACTGGATCTCGGCCACGGGCATCAGCCCACTGATCGCCATCGCTACCGCACGCCCAATAATCCCCTCTTCACTTAGGCTCGTGTCAAAGACACGTTGCGCGCCGAACTGCTTCTGCAATCCCTCGGTCACGAGATGCACGCCACCTTTCACGCCGACATCCTCGCCGAACACCACCACCTTCGGATTTGCGGCAAGCTCGCTACGCAGGGTACGTCGCACGGACTCGGCGAAGCGCACCATTTCGCCCTCGGTCGCGGGGACGTCGGTGCCGCCGAGCGCGGTCAACTCTGCTACGGACAGTCCACCCAGCGCGACAGGATCGCCCGCCTGCGGTGTTTCGGCGTAGAGGAATCGGCGAACGTTTGCGGCCTCTGGGACAGGGCGTGCGCGCGCCGCGTCGAGCGCCGCAGCGACATCTCGCGCGACCTCAGCTTCGATCTCGGCCCACTCGGTCTCGCTGAATAGGGCACGTACGCGCGGGAGCGGGTCGCGCGCCTGATCGGCGGCGATTTCTGCGTCGGTACGATACCCCTTCTGATTATCTGGTCCCGAGTGACTCGACAGGCGCGGTACGGTCAACCGCACCAGTGCTGGCCCCGCGCCCCCGCGCACATGCGCGACGGCCTCGGCGAGCAATGCAGCGGACTGTATCGGATCGCAGCCATCGCCATCGCGGACGAGGAGGTTGCTGAAGTTGGCGAGATTCCGCGCGATGTTCCCGCCCGGGGTCTGCATATCGCCACGGACGCTGATGCCGAGGTCGTTGTCCTCGATATAGAACAGCATCGGCAACTTGAGGGTCGTGGCCATCGTGAGTGCCGACCAGAACCCGTTGGTGGCCACGGAGCCGTCGCCGCCCAGCGCCACAGCGATTGAGCCCGCGTAGCTCGCGTCGCCCAGTGTGTCGCGATGGTAGCACACCGACTGCGCCCATCCCGCGGTGGGGGTGTACTGCGAGCCTACGTCGCCGCTCATGGGGAGGACGACGGCGCCATCGCGGTTGGGCAGGTTGCAGACCACGCCGATGTCGCGCCCATCGCTGAAGCCGCCGCGACGCCCAAGCGGGCTCGCAAAGCCGTCTTCGAGGGTCAGGCCCAGCGCGAGCAGCACGGGGCGCGAGCGATAATACGCACCAACGCCGTCGTGTTTGCCTGTGAGCAGGGAGCCCAGGATGCACTGCGCCACATCGTGGCCGCGTGACGAGAATTGATAGAGGACGACATGATCCTTGGGAACCGACGCGCGGTTCTTGTTGGTGCCTTCTTCGATGTCGTCTAGGGCGCGCGAGCAGAGCGCGTGATATGCAATACGGCGCCAGTCGAACCCCGTCGGACGCTGGGGCGCGTCGGACGGGGCAGTGGGGACAGACGGGGCGCGGCGAGCAGTTTTAGCCATCCCGAAATGTCGCCGCAGGAGCTAGGCCCGCGCCACCCTAATGACTTCTTCCAAGGTGGTCTTTCCGTCGCGGACTTTTCCGAGGCCATCGTCCTGCAGGGTCCGCATGCCCTTGGCGATCGCCATGGCGCGGAGTTCTTCAGAGCCGCGACGCTTCTGCACTTCGACACGGAGATCGTTGTCCATGATGAGGAGCTCGTGGATCCCGGTACGCCCGCGATACCCAGTGAACCGGCAGTCCTCGCAACCTGCGCCCTTCCAGACGTGCGTGAGGCCAAGTCCGACGACGTCCATGCGACGCGCTTCGTTGTCGGTGGGCTTTGTCTCCGTCTTGCAGTGCGGACAGATTTGCCGCACGAGGCGCTGTGCGAGCACTGCGTCCACCGTGCTTGCCACGAGATATGGTGCGATCTGGAGGTCGAGCAGTCGCGTGAGCGCGCTGGGGGCGTCGTTGGTGTGGAGCGTGCTAAGCACCAAGTGGCCGGTGAGCGCGGCCTGTGTGGCGATCTGCGCGGTCTCAGGGTCTCGGATTTCGCCAACGAGGATCACGTCGGGATCCTGGCGGAGCAGGGCACGAAGCGCGCCGGCGAAGGTCACGCCGATCTTCTCGTTGACCGGGACCTGCGGCACCCCCGGGAGCTCGTACTCGACCGGATCCTCAACGGTGAGGATCTTCTCCTTGCCGGTGCGGATCTGCTCGACGGCGGCATAGAGCGTGGTCGTCTTGCCGGAGCCCGTTGGGCCCGTGCAGAGCACAATGCCGTTGGGGCGCGTGATCACCTCGCTGAACGCCTCGAAGGTGTCCGGGGCCATGCCGAGCTCGGTGAGCGTGACGCGGCCGCGCTCCTTGTCGAGGAGTCGCAGGACGACGCTCTCGCCGCGCAACGTTGGCACGGTGCTCACGCGGACATCGACCTGCCGGTTCTGCAGGCGGAGCCGAATACGGCCGTCCTGTGGGAGACGGCGTTCGGCAATGTCGAGTTCGGCCATGATCTTCAATCGACTAATGATCGCGGCGGTCAGATGTGGCGGCGGGCTCGGCGCGTCCTGCAGCACGCCGTCCACGCGATACCGCACGCGCAGGCCGTCGTGGTAGCCCTCGAGATGCACGTCGGAGGCGCGTGCATCGAGAGCCTCGATCAGCAGCAGGTTGACGAGCCGCACGACAGGCGCTTCGTTGGCGAGGTGCAGAAGATCGTCGAGCGGAATCTCTTCGTCGCGCATCGTGCGTGCTTCGCCGCTGAGACCCGCGATCAGCCCTTCGGCGGTCACGGCATCTTGCGCGTAGATGCGCCGGATTGCGCTGCGAAGCTCTTGCTCAGCGTACACGCAGAGGACCACCGGGGCGCTGAACATCACGCGCAGGTCGTCGAGCGCGAGCGGGTCGACGTCGTCGCGCCACACGCCGACCTCAAGCGATCCGCTCACGAGGCGCAACGGGAGGACGCCCGCATGCTCGAGCCAGTCGGCCGTCAGCACGGTCGTCAGGCGATCCACGTCCAGCAACTCTGCCGCGGGCCGCGCGCTCTCCCGCGCGCTCTCCCGCACGCTCTCCCGCACGCTCTCCCGCACCGTGGGTTCAGCCATCGTTAGCGCGCACTCGGCGTTGACGGTGTGCCCGGGCGCTTACCTGGCGCGACGGTATCGGGCTTGATCACGGGGACGGGCTTCAGCGGCTTCGGCGGCGTCGGCGGCGTCGGCTGCTTGGGACCGTTTGGCGCCCCAGGCATCGAATCGGCCTTCGCGCTTGGGGTGATACGGCCCGTGATGGGGACGTCCGTGAGCAGCTCGCTGCCCGTTTGCACGGACTCGCGCAGGCGATCAATGTCTTCGTCGCTCGACACCACATGTGGGGTCAGGAACAGGAAGAGTTCACTCGCAATGGTGCTCTTCTGCTGATTCCCAAAAATCCAGCCAATCAGCGGAAGCCGCGAGAGGTAGGGAAGGCCGGAGGTCGAGTTCGACGTCGTGTTGTCTGCGAGCCCGCCGATCACGGTGGTCTGTCCGTCGCGCAGGAAGACCGTCGTGGTGGCTTCGCGCGTGCTAATGACCGGCGCCGAGAACTGAATCTCGTTGGTCGCCGCATTGTCGGTCTGCTTCACGGCGAGGTTCACGTAGCCGTCAGGGTTGATCGTCGGCGTGATCGTGAGCGTGGTACCAACGTTGATGTACTGCACCGTCTGTACGCGTCCGGTCGGATCGCTCGCGACACTTTGCGAAACCTGAACGAACGGACGCTGCGAGCCGACGTTGAGGATCGCTTCCTTGTTGTTTTGCGCGATAATCACCGGCAACGACAGCACCTTCACATCACCACGGCTCGAGAGCGCGTTCATCGCCACGTTGTAGTTGATGGCGCCTTTGCCGCCCGTCAGCTGCAGCACAAAGTCACGAGCACTCGCGGCGCCGGGAATCAGCGCCATCGTATCCGTGACGGTCGAACTCACCTTGTTGGTTTGAATCCCCGACAAGCCGATGTTCAAATCCTTCGTGCGTTGCACCTGGGCAATCGTGACTTCGATAAGCACCTGCAGCGGCCGCAGGTCCACTGTCCCAAGCAACGATTGCAGGAGCATCCAGTCATCGCTCGTCGCGCGCACGAGGAGCGAGTTGGTCACCTCTTCGGCCACAATTCGAATGTCCGAGGCTGAGCTGGAAAGCGCGGCACCGCCGAGGAACTGATTCTGGAACGCTTGCAGCGCCTGCTGGGCCGCGCCACCACCACCACCATTACCAGCACCAGCACCACCACCACGGCCGCCACCAGCGCCGCCACCGCCACCGGCGCCGCCGGCGCCACCGCGCCCACCCTGCGCGGCCCCTGCTGCGCCACCGAGCGCTCCGAGCCCTCCGCCTGCGGCACCGGCCCCGCCGATTCCAAAGATCGCGCCCAGCCCCGTGTTCGCTGCGCCGCCGCGCCCTGCGGTCGACGTGACAGCGCCGGTGAGCAACGACGTCAACACAGGAGCCAACTGGACCGCGCTCGCATGCTTGAGTCGATAGGTGTACAGCTTGAGCTGCGCTTGCTGTTGTTGCTGCTGGAGCGCCTGCAGCGGCGTCTGCGACACCACGGGCGAGGGTCCCTCGATCCGAATCAGCGACGGCGACTCCGTGACCTTCAGGTCATTCGCCGCTGCCACACCACGCATCACATTCAACAATGCGTCCTTCGACGAGGTCTGTCCCATCCGGAGCGTCACCTTCCGGGCCGGCAGGTTGCTCAACGACACATTCAGCCCGCCAGCCTCAGCCAGCGCCGACAGCACCACGCGAATGTCCTGATCCTGAAAGTCCAACACATAGGATCCATCCGCAGCCTTGCGCGTGGTGACCGTGTCCCGCTTGGCCGAGGACGACGCTGTGGTCACCGATGCGGGAGGCGCTGGGTCTGCAGGATTCGTCGGTGGGATGGTCTTTCGCTTCGCTTTCTGCGCACTGAGCGGAATCGCGACGACCATCGAGAGCAGGAGGAGCCGAGAAAATCGTGACATGGTCTGGATATTCCTCACTTGAGCGCGGAGATGTCGAGGGTGTTCCCCGACGACGTGGTGAACACCACGCGTCCGCGGGCGATGGATTTCACAGTGTACTCTCCGAGGCGATCACCCACGTGCACGATGCGCGGAGTATCGGAGCCAAGCTGACAGGTGGCAAAGTTTTTGCCGTCGAGCGCAATCGCGGTGCCCAACACTTGAGGCTTGGGTGCCGATTGGGTCACTTCGGCCTCGCCCGCTTCCCAAGGCAGGCTGTAGCGCTTCGTCGGTGCCGAACGCGATCGGGAGAACGGATCCAATGCCACGGCGGTGCCGAGGTCGGACACTTCGCGAGCGCCTGCGCTCGCCAACAGCGTTGCGTCAATTGGCGCGCCCGCCGCATCAGGGATGGCGTCGATCCGGACCGCGCGCACGAGGAGGATCACCACGAGCAGTGCCGCTAAGCCAAGTCCAGCGGTTGCGCGCCGGACCACCGGTTCGCGCAGCATCAACGGCGAGCTCACGGTGTCCCCTCCTTGCGTCCAGCAATCGGCGCTGTCGCGCCGCTCGTACGGCCGGTATCGTCGGTGCGCAGCGATTCAGCGGGTAGCGCGAATCCCGCAATGGTCGCCGAGAGCGAGAGTGTTTCTGTCTTGTCGTCGTCGGCGGCGTTTGGGAGTCGCGACAAGTCGATACGCTCCACGCGGATCAATTTGTCCCCCCACTCCAACGTTTGGAGCAGCGTAAGGATTCCCTGCAGGTCCGACTCGGCGCGGATGTCCACGCGGAGCGTCCGCACGCCTGACGCCGTCGTGGAACTCGGTCGCGTCGTGGCATCCTGGAGAAGAACCCGTGCCCGGCGCGACATATCGCCGAGATACGCGACCAGGTCTGCGCTTGCCATTACATCGTCACGACCAGAGAAGAGTCGTGGTGTGGTAAGCGCCATGGCCGAGTCGGCGCGTTGCTGAAGCAGGGGGTTCGCCCGAGCTTGCGCAACGGCAGCCCGCTCACGGGCGAGCGTCTCACGTTCGAGGCGGAGTCGTTCTTTTGCGCCGCCGAGTGACGTGGCGTATGGCTTGAAGCCCCACACGAAGAGTCCAGAGGCCAGCACGATGCTCGCACCGATGGTCACGGTGCGTCGCTCGCTCAGCGAGAGGTTCCCGAGCTTCATCGTCCACCTCCCACAGCGGAGCGCGTTGAGCGCGTGGCCGGACTCGGTCCTGCCGCGGCAGTCACGCCCGCCACGGGGCTGAGCCCCGCAAGCCGTAAGGCAATCGTGTAATGCTCCAACGCCTCGCCCCCTTCCTGTATCTCGCGGCGGACCGGTGCTGCCGATCGGGCTCCAGTGAATGCTGTGCTGCGCTCCAACATTTCGAATACCCCGGCGGCTCGTTCTGCGAGCCCGTCGACGACCAGTGAATCGCCGCGACCGCGGAAGGTCGTCATAAACGACCCTTCAGGGAGGTCGCTTGCCAACGTCGCGATCACGCGGGACCACTGCGGGGAACTGCGCTCCGCGCTCCGCAAATCGCCCAGTCGTCGGTAGGCGGTCTCGACCGTCGCGCGTCCCACGAGCGTGGTTCCGAGCTGCGGCCGGAGCAATGCGCGTTCAGTAGCAACCGAAGACAGTTCGCGTGAAATCCCCCACCATTCAAGGGCAGCGCTCGCGATAAGCAATGCCGCCGCGCTTCCCCAGAGCCAGCGGGCAACCCGCGCCGCGCGGGCGGCGCGGGCCGTGCGCACATCGTCGCTCACAAGAATCGGTCCTCCGGCAACGGGCGCGCCACGCGCCGCGATGCGCCAGAGTTCTTCTCCCGCGTCCGCTCCGCGTACCGCACTGAGGCCGCGGTCCGCGAGTGCCGTGGCCAGTTCGGGATCTGCCGCGCCGGCGATGTGGATGCGATGGCCGGCTGCAAGACTCGCGACCAGCGCGATGTCAGCGCCGCCGGCGCGCAAACGACGCACCCCGCGCAATGTCCCACCGGCGACGTGAAGGGCATCCATGACGCCAGTCCCGTGAATGGCAAGAAGAAATAGATCCCCGCCATCGCGCGTCCCGGCCGCCGCGGCGACCGCCGCTTCCACTGGCACAATCCCCGCCACCTGCCACCCTGCGGCATGCGCAGCGCTCTCAATCGCGGATACCACCCGAGCCGAAGCCGCCGCAGCGAGCACCGTGCTCTCGGGGCCAGCTGATGTGGTCTCGCGAAGCGCGCCGACCACCTGCGGTCCGCGCGCGCCAATGAAGTAGCGTCCGGCATGACGTGACAACAACAACTGCATCGCCTCCTCGTCGAGGGGCGGCAACGCGATTGGCCGAAGTTCGATGAGCGGGGCGGCGAGTGCGACATACAATGCATGCGATCCGCCGCCAGAAATCGAGGCAAGCGTCTTCAACGCCTCTTCCAGTGAGGGCCAGCTGGCCCCCTCCAATCCTTGCAGCTCGGCGCTCCAACCGCCCCGCCCCGACGCGCCGCGCGGCGCCGCGAGGCTTGCCGTGACGCGGTCAGCCGTGATGCAGATTCCGATGCGATTTCCTGTACGACTCACCACTGCCTCCAAGAAATATTCGCGTTTTGCCCAAGGCGCTGAACGATCGCCCGCAGTTGCACCGGTGCAGCCTGTACTCCAGCGCGAGCGGTAATGGTCAGTTCAATGTCCGTCGTGTTCACTGTCGTCCGGGCGAGAAGGCGTGCTTGCGTGGGGGAGGGCGGAGGACCGCCTCGGCCCCCAGTCCCGCGTCTCGTCGCACCAGGTAGCACGTCGGACGCGTTGCTGATGCGCCGCCCCTGCGATCGCAGCGCGAGGATACGCGTGAGAATCGCATCGGTCATACCAGGCAGCGGGCGGAGAACCTGAGCCGGCGCTGTGTTGAGATTCACCGTCCCATTGCCTCGTACCGTCAAAAATGGTGCAATCTTCTCGTAAATCTGGGGGGTGACGCCCTGCACGTCGAGCAGCTCCGCAATGTCGCGGAAGTTCGCATTGGTTGGGAGCGCCAGCCGCTTCGCCTTGATGTAGGCATCACGCTCGCCGCCGCGCGAGCGCGCAATATCGTCCGCGTCGCGCCAATCCATGATCGACTGCGCAAGCTGATCAGCCGTCGAATAGTCGTTGAGCGTGTACCCGAAAAATGTCTTCAGCTCATCCTCGCTCAGCAAGTTGACGTTGAGCTGTGCCCCAAGGTCGCGCGCCCGTAACATGACCTGCACAGCGCTGTCTGCGCTGACCGAACCTGAAAAGAGCGAGTCCACATCGAGCCACGGATCGCTGCTACGGAGCACCGTATTCGTGTTTCCACTCTGCGTGACCTGACGGATGGCGCGCTCAAGTCGCTCCTGCGTCTGTGCGAGCACACCGAGGGCGGCCGCGCGTCCCGCACCGCGTTCGGCCGCGTCCATCCCGAGCGTGCGTCGTTCCTTCGCGTCTCGCGCGAACTCAAGTGCCACCACCGCGATTGCGACCGTGAGCCAAATGGCCGCCATCATCGCGAAGCCGCGCCGCGCGCGGTTCACTCGGAACACACCACCTCGCCCGCTGTCGCGCGGTATCGTCACTGCCCCGTCCGCATGCTGAGCACGATTGGGACTTGAAGGATGCCAGTGAGCGTTCCCTTTTCAGCAGGTTGTAACGTGAGACGCACGGCAACTGGCGTGATCGTCGTCGCCTCGGACGCTTTGTACCACCGCGTGGTGCGTTGGTCGAGAAACTCGACGAGCATCGCACCGATGGTCGGTTCGAGCTGCCGGCGCTGCAGCGGGATCTGCGTCCCCGCATCGCTCGGCTGATATTCCATGGTGAGCCCCGTCTCCGGGGTGCTGGCGTCGGCGTCCACAAAGAGGCGAATCCGCACGTTCGGACTCATGGCCGGTGTCGCGGCGGTGGTAACGAACGTGACTTCCTCGCCCGACGATGCAGCCGCACTCACTGCAGTCAGCCCACTGCCGGTGCTCCCAGCGCCAAGCGCCGATGCTGACGCGACTGCCGACGCCGCACCGCGACTGCGGGGAAGCCCACCCTGCTGAATCTGGATTGTGCCCGACACCAGCCATCCACGAATCATCTCGCGCAACGCTGCCGCTCGTTCCATGTCGATTGCACTATCACGAATGACCCGACGATGATCAATGATCGTCGTGAACGCGTTCGCGCCAATGGACGCCATTGCGCCTGTGATCACAAGGGCAATCACGAGCTCGAGCAACGTCGCGCCGCGACGCGTGCGAGAGGCTGCACGGGGCGATGCGCGCATCACCGGCCCCTCGAGGTAAGCACCGGACGGCGATACAGGCGGGATCGGATGTCATACGACACATCTTTGTCGCCATCCTTCCACAGCACGCTCACCTGAACGTCATAGAGCCCTGATTCCTGCGCGACGGGATCGACGGTCGTGCGCCACTTGTACTCGTTGAGCGGTTCGGGGAAGGTCCCACGTGCAACTGAGTCTGGGAGCGATTGTAACTGGACATCGGTAGTCAGCGCCATCCAGTCAAGGCGCGAGGTGGCAAGCGCCTCAACTTCAATCGCGCGCCGCGCCCGCGCGGCCGTGCGCATCTCGCGTGCGGTGGCCGCGAGAGCGCTTGCAGCGACCATCCCAACAATGGTCAGGCCAGCGACCGCCTCGAACAGCGAAATCCCCCGCCTAGCGCGCGGCAGCATAGGCCACTCCGCTCCAGGGGTCCACTGCGACGAGCACCGACGACGTCGTTCCGCGCACAAGCACCGTATCGGCAAACGCCGCACCCGTCGACCGGAAAATGTACGTCAACCTCGGCAATGGCGTCACGAGCCGCTCTTCCATCGCAAGGTCGAGGACCCCTTCGCCCAGTATTCCGGTCCCGACACTGGTGGTCGTATCGGCACGATACGCCCCGCTGATCGGGTCGAGCCGCAGCGTGACCTGCGCGCCGTGTGTAATCGCGGCTTTCCGCGCGTCGGCGAGGAGTGTCAGCAGACGGTCCTCGCTTCGCGGTGGCGCGTCGGTGCCAAAGCGCGAGAGCGCTGGGGCCACCAGCATCGACGCGATCGCCATCACCGCGAGGACAATCGCTATCTCAAGCAAGGTGAACCCGCCACGACGCGTCGGCATCACTTGAACGAGTTCGCGTTGATGCCGTAAATCGCCTGCAACAGCGACAGCGCCACGAAGGCCACAATCGCGCCGAACACAATGATCATCGCCGGTTCAGCGAGCGTGGCAATACGCTGTGTCGCACGTTCCGTGCGCTCTTCGAAGATGTCCGCCGCTTTCATCAGGAAGGTGCGGAGCTGCCCGGCTTCCTCGCCCACGCCAATCAACTGCGCCAGGAGGGCGGGGAAGAGCGCACTCTCCGCCACAGCTTCGCGTAACGAACTTCCGTCGCGCACGCGCGTTCGAATTCGCATCGCATCGTCCTTCGCAATCGGGTCCGCAATCGAGTCAATCGTGTCGTCGAGTGCGGTCAGCAATGGCGCGCCACCGCCGAGCAGTACCCCAGCCATGCGCGCAAAACGCGCCGACAGCGAGTAGCGCCGCAGCGTCCCAACCAGCGGCAGCGCAAGCATCAGGCGCGAGAGGGCGCGTCGCCCATCATCGGTGTTTTGCGCCCACGCCAGGATCCCCACGACCGCAAGCGGCGCGAGCACCAGTACCGGCCAGAACCGATGCAACAGCCCTGACAGTGACAGGAGGAAACTCGTGCTCGCCGGTAACTTTGCGCCGCTCCCCGACAGGAGGCCCACGAACTGCGGGAGCACAAAGAACAGGAGCACCGCAATCGCCACGCTCCCCGCCACCGCCAGCAAAATCGGATAAATCGCTGCCGACAGTACGCGCCCGCGCAGCGCCTCCTCACGCTCCAGGGACTCGGCGAGGCGCGCGAACGCACCGTCCACGTCACCGCTGCGCTCGCCCGCACGGACGAGCCCCACATAGATCGGTGAGAAGAATGACGGGTGCTCCTCGAGCGCCGAACTGAGGGTGTCGCCGCGTTGCACCTTGTCGCGAACTTGCTGTAACGCCGAGCGAACATCGCCGGACGTGACCCCCATCGCGGCTTGGAGCGCTTGCGAGAGCGGCATGCCCACCGGAAGCAGCGCGGCCAAGGCGCGCGTGACCTCCAACACCTCACGACGACGCCCGAACTTGAAACCGCCCCCTCCGGTCGTCGATTCCGCAGATTCCGTCACCGAGAGCACCAAGAGCCCACGCTCCTCAAGGGCGCGCGAGAGCGCCCCGGAGCTCGCAGCCGACTCGAGCCCGCGCTGGCGTTTGCCAGTGCTACTCACCGTGTCGTAGGCGTACGTGGGCATCAGGAGCTCACTACTTCCAGCTCAGAATGTCGGCGTTGTCCCCGTCGCCACCGGGCTTGCCGTCCTCGCCGTACGACAACAAATCGAATCCGGTGGGATTCAACTGACCAGGCGCAACGTAGAGGTACGGACGTCCCCACGGATCCAACGGGACCGCTTTGCGGAGGTACGGGGAGCGCCAGTTCGCCGGCGGGTCAATCTGGGGCTTCTCCCATAAGGCGTTCAGCCCCTGCTGTGTGGTGGGGTAGCTGCCATTATCCAACCGGTACGCGTCGAGTGCGGCCCCAAGCATCTCGATCTGCGACTTCGCCGTGGCCGACTTGGCCGCCCCGACGTTCTGGAACACGTTCGGAGCCACCAGCGTCGCCAAGATCGCGATGACCACAATCACGACGAGAATTTCGATCAGCGTGAAGCCAAAACGGCCGCCAAAACGGCCGCCAAAACGGCCGTCGGTGCGGCGACTACGCGGGGCACGACGGTGCGATGCAAAAATCATGGGCCGATTCGGGACGGGGGAGGGGATGCTATCGGGTATTCGGGAAGGGCGCGGCATACATAAGACTAGCGGAAGGATGACTTTGTTCGTTCAGATACGTTAAGGCCTCACCCCCCCCGCGCCAGTCCGTGCCCCCGGATGGTATCTTTCCCCCGTCTTCCCCCTGCGAACTCGAGAGGAGCGTATGGCCGAACAAAGTATTCTCGCTCAGGTCGAGAATGGCGTGGCGCGGGTCACGCTGAACCGTCCGGACGTACTCAACAGCTTCAACCTCGACATGGCGCGCGCCTTCCTCGCCGCCCTGCACGAGGCAGCCGCGAACGACGACGTCCGTGCCGTGCACATCACAGGCGCCGGACGCGGTTTCTGCGCCGGGCAAGATCTGGCAGAAGTCCTCCCGAAGGACGGCGGTCCCATGCCCGATATCGGCGACGTCGTCCGCACCTGTTACAACCCGATCATCCGCGCGATTCGCGCCCTCGAAAAACCGGTCATCTGCGCCGTGAACGGCGTCGCGGCCGGCGCCGGTGCCAACCTCGCCTTCGCCTGCGATATCACCATCGCCGCCGAAGAAGCCAACTTCGTGGAGTCCTTCGCCAAACTTGGACTGATACCCGATACCAGCGGCACCTTTTTCATTCCACGCCTCATCGGCACCCAGCGCGCCACCGGACTCTTCTTCCTCGGCGACAAGCTCCCCGCCCCCAAGGCAAAGGAGTGGGGGCTCATCTGGGACTGCGTGCCCCTCGCCTCGCTGCAGGAGACCACGCTAGCGCTCGCCGCCTCGCTCGCCACACAAGCCACCCGTGGGTTCGGTCTCACCAAACGGGCGCTCAACCACTCGCTTGGCGCCACCCTCGACGCACAGCTCGATTTCGAAGAAGAAATGATGCGCGAGGCTGGCAAGACCGCTGACTACGCCGAAGGCGTCCGCGCCTTCCTCGAAAAGCGCCGCCCCGAATACACAGGACGCTGACCGTGCTCGCTGATACCGTCGTTGGAGTCGTAGGGGCCGGTGCAATGGGCGCCGGCATCGCGCAGGTGGCCGCCACGCGTGGTCATCAGGTCATCCTCGCGGATAGTGCCGCAGCAGCCCTCGGTCGCGCGCAGAAGGGACACAAGAAAGTCCTCGACCGCGACGTGGAAAAAGGTCGACTCTCGCGGGTCGATGCGGATGCCGCTCTCGCACGCATTACCTACGTCGAGGGGATCGGCCCCGAGCAGATGGCCCGATTCGCCCCGTGCGAACTCGTGATCGAGGCGATTGTCGAACGGCTCGACGCCAAGCAGTCGCTCTTCGCCGCACTCGAAGCGGTTGTCACCCCCGAGGCAATCCTCGCCACCAACACCTCCTCGCTGTCGGTGGCCGCGATTGGTGGAGGGCGCACCCACCCGGATCGCGTCATCGGTATCCATTTCTTCAATCCTGCGCCGGTGATGCCGCTCGTGGAGATCATCCCCTCGATCGCCACATCGCCGTTAGTCAGCGCCGCCGTGCGGCTCCTCGTGGACCGTTGGGGCAAGACCACGGTCCTGGCCACCGACACCCCAGGCTTCATCGTCAATCGCATCGCGCGCCCCTACTACGGCGAGTCGCTCCGCTTGCTTGAAGAAGGGCACGCCGACTGCGCCACGATCGACTGGGCGCTCACCGAACTCGCCGGATTCAAGATGGGCCCCTTCGCCCTCATGGACTTTATCGGCAACGACGTCAACTTCGCCGTCACGAGTTCGGTGTTTGAGGCCATGTTCTTCGACCCGCGCTACAAGCCGGCACTGACCCAACGGCGCTTGGTCGAAGCAGGACTCCTCGGCCGCAAGTCGGGACAGGGCTTCTACGACCACCGCGCCGGCGCCGCATCCCCTGAGCCCAATCGCGACGCCGTCCGCGGCCAAGCCATAGTCGACCGCGTGCTCGCCATGCTCGTCAACGAAGCCGCCGACGCGCGCCTTTGGAACGTCGCCTCGGCCGACGACATTGAAATCGCGATGACCAAAGGCGTGAACTACCCCAAGGGGCTGCTCGCATGGGGCGACGAAATCGGACCGAAGGTCGTGCTCGCGCGCCTCGAAGCGCTACACGCCGAGTACGGCGAAGATCGCTATCGCCCAAGTCCATTCCTGCGCCGCGCCGCCGCCGCCGGTGGGAGCCTACTGGCGTGAGTCACAGCCCAGAGCAGGTGATCGCTGGGCTCGTCGCTCGCGACGCGTTCTCGCAGTGGCTCGGCATCGACGTGCTCGACGCGCGCGTCGGCTATAGCCGCATTCGCATGACAGTCCGCGCCGACATGGTGAACGGATTCGGCACCTCGCACGGCGGCATCGTTTTTTCCTTTGCCGACTCCGCCTTCGCCTTCGCCACGAACGCCGCCGGCACACTCGCGGTCGCGATCGACGCCTCCATCTCCTTTCCCGTCGTGGTCCAAGTGGGCGATGTGCTCACCGCCATCGCCGAACAGGAATCAGTCACGAACAAGCTCGGCTTCTGCAATGTCACCGTACGCAACCAGCACGACGTGACGGTCGGACACTTTCGCGGCACCGTCTACCGGACGAATCGCGCGCATTCTCCATCGGACGCATCACCATGACCGACGCATTCCTGATCGACGGTATCCGCTCCCCTATCGGCAACATCGGCGGTGCACTCGCCGATGTCCGCGCTGACGATCTCGGGGCGCATGCCATCCGCTCCCTCATGGCACGTCACCCGTCACTCGATCCCGCGGCCATCACCGATGTGATCATGGGCTGCGCGAACCAAGCCGGCGAGGACAACCGCAACGTCGCGCGCATGTCACTCCTGCTCGCCGGACTCCCCGTGACAGTTCCCGGCGAAACCGTGAACCGCCTGTGCGCCTCTGGCTTGAGCGCGGTCGCGAGCGCGGCACGCGCCATCAAATCGCATGAAGGCGACCTCTTCATCGCCGGCGGCACGGAGAGCATGACGCGCGCGCCGTTCGTGCTCTCCAAGGGCACCACGCCCTTCGCACGCGACGTACAACTCTTCGATACCAGCCTCGGCTGGCGGTTCGTCAATCCGAAGATGAAAGCCATGCACGGCACCGACGCGATGGGCGAGACCGCCGAGCATGTCGCTACACAGTACGGCGTCACGCGCGCGGATCAGGATGCGTTTGCGCTGCGCTCGCAGCAGAAGGCCGCCGCCGCCCGTGTGCGCGGGCGCTTTGAACTCGAGATCGCGCCCGTCGAAATCGCGCAGAAGAAGGGCGAGCCCAAGCGCGTCACGCAGGACGAGTTCCTGCGTCCGGATACCACGCTCGAGACGCTCGCCAAGCTCAAACCCGCCTTCCGCACTGACGGACAGGGCTCCGTGACCGCCGGCAATAGTTCAGGACTCAACGACGGATCCGCCGCGTTGCTCGTGGCGTCTGCGGCTGCGGTGCAGACGCATGGGCTCACCGCGCGGGCGCGCATCATGGCGAGCGCCGCCGCAGGTGTCGAGTCACGCATCATGGGTATGGGCCCGGTGCCCGCGACACGACTCGCGCTGAAACGTGCCGGCCTCACGCTCGACCAGATTGACGTCATCGAACTCAACGAGGCGTTCGCCGCGCAGGGGCTCGCCTGTCTTCGCGAGCTCGGTGTGGCCGACGACGATCCGCGCGTGAATCCCAACGGCGGCGCGATTGCGCTCGGGCACCCACTCGGCATGAGTGGCGCACGCCTCGCGCTGACCGCCATGCACGAGTTGCACGCGCGCAGCGCACGGTACGCGCTGTGCACCATGTGCATCGGCGTCGGGCAGGGCTTCGCCATGATCATCGAGCGCGTCTGATGATCTGCGCCTTCGACGGATTTATTCCGGTCGTGCACGAGAGTGCGTTCGTGCATCCCAACGCGACGGTGACGGGCAACGTGATCATCGGTCGCGATGTCTATGTCGGTCCGGGCGCGGCGATTCGTGGCGACTGGGGCGGCATTGTGATCGAAGATGGCTGCAATATTCAAGAGAACTGCACGATTCACATGTTCCCCGGCGTTACCGTGGTGCTCGAGAAGGCTGCGCATATTGGTCACGGCGCGATCGTGCACGGCGCACACATCGGGGCCAACGCGCTCATCGGCATGAATGCGGTCGTCATGGACAACGCGGACATCGGCGCCGGAAGTATTGTCGGTGCGCTCTGCTTTGTTCCCGCCAACATGCAAGTCCCCCCGAGGTCAGTGGTCGTCGGGAATCCGGCCAAGATTGTAAAAGAGGTCAGCGACGAAATGCTGGCGTGGAAGTCCGAGGGCACCGCCCTCTATCAGCGTCTCCCCGGTGCAATGCACGCCACCTGGCGCGACGTCGAGCCGCTGCGTGAGCTCCCCGCCGATCGTCCCACGCAGTCGGCGATGCTCAAAAGCTGGGACGAGACCAAAACTCAATAGGATCAATATCGATGCGCCTGCAAAACTACGCCCTCGACCAGTGGGTGACCGGTACTGGGAGTGGGACCGCACTCATTCACGCCGTCACTGGCGATGTGATCGGTGAAGCCTCGAGCGCGGGACTCGATTTCCGCATGATGGCCGAACATGCACGGACCGTCGGCGGCCCCACGCTGCGCCGTATGACCTTCCACGAGCGCGCGCGCATGTTGAAGGCGCTCGCGCAGCATCTGATGGCGCACAAGGAAGAGTTCTACACGCTCTCTGCAGCCACCGGTGCCACGCGCCAGGACAGTTGGGTCGACATCGAAGGTGGCATCGGCACGCTGTTCACCTATGCGAGCCGCGGACGTCGTGAGTTCCCGAACGAAACGTTCTACGTCGACGGCCCACTCGAGCCGCTGAGCAAGGGCGGGACGTTCGTCGCACGCCACATCTGCGTCCCCCTCGAAGGGGTCGCAGTGCACATCAACGCCTTCAACTTCCCGTGCTGGGGCATGCTCGAGAAACTCGCGTCGAGTTTCTTGGCCGGCGTTCCCGCCATCGTGAAACCGGCGACGGTCACCTCGTACCTCACCGAGGCGATGGTCCGCTCGATGATCGACTCCGGCATTCTCCCCAAGGGAACGCTCCAGCTCATCTGCGGCAGCGCGGGCGATCTGCTTAGCCACCTCAACGAGCAGGACATCGTCGCCTTCACCGGCAGCGCGGCCACCGGGCAGATGCTCAAGACGAGCCCGAGCATCGTCACGAACTCGATTCGCTTCAACATGGAAGCGGATTCGCTCAACTGCTCGATCCTCGGCCCCGACGCCCTTCCCGGCACTGAGGAGTTCGACCTCTTTATCAAGGAGGTCGTGCGCGAGATGACGACGAAGGCGGGGCAGAAGTGCACCGCCATTCGCCGTACGATCGTGCCTCGCGGAACCGAGGAAGCGGTGATCGCGGCCCTCAGCGCCCGACTCGCCAAGACTACGATCGGAAACCCCGCCGTCGACGGCGTCCGTATGGGCCCGCTCGCGAGTCGTACCCAAGTCCACGACGTCGGCGCTGCTGCGCACCGCATCCGCGCGGCGAGCGAACTCGTCTTTGGTGGCGACGATAACTTTGCCGTCGTCGGCGCCGACCGCACCGCCGGTGCCTTCTTCGGCCCGATGCTCATGGCCTGCGCTGACCCCTTCAAGCACCACGAACCGCACGACATTGAAGCCTTTGGGCCCGTCAACACCGTCATGCCCTACGCCAACGTCGACGAGGCCATCGCGCTCGCACGGCTCGGCCGCGGCTCGCTCTGTGGATCCCTCATCACCGCCGACACCAACGTCGCACGACAGGTCGTCCTCGGCGTTGCCCCTTGGCACGGCCGCTTGCTGGTCCTTGATCGTAGCTCCGCCAAGGAGAGCACCGGACACGGCTCCCCCATGCCTACCCTCGTGCACGGTGGTCCTGGACGCGCCGGCGGCGGCGAGGAATTGGGTGGTAGCCGCAGCGTGATGCACTACATGCAGCGCACCGCAGTGCAGGGAAGTCCGAGTATCGTGGCCGCAATCACCCGCGAGTGGGTCCGCGGCGCTGAGGAATCCACGCATGCCGTGCATCCGTTCCGCGAGTACTTCGAGGAGCTCACCGTCGGCGAGACGCTCGTCACGAAGAGCCGTACCATCACGCTCGACGACATCGCGAAATTTGCCGCGTTGTCTGGCGACACGTTCTACGCGCATATGGACGACGAGGCCGCAAAATCGAACGGGATCTTCACCGGTCGCGTCGCCCACGGCTATTTCGTGGTCTCAGCAGCTGCCGGGCTGTTTGTTGATCCGGCACTCGGCCCCGTGCTCGCCAACTACGGGCTCGAGAACCTCCGATTCGTGAAGCCCGTGTATCCCGGCGACACGATCCACGTGCGCCTCACGGTCAAGCAGAAGACGGCGAAGGAGACTCTCCCGGATGGCATTCCGCAGGGAGTGGTCGCGTGGGATGTCGACGTGCGTAATCAGGACGACGAATCGGTGGCGCTCTACACCATTCTGACGCTGGTGCGCCGCAAGGACGCCTGACGCACCGTCACGTCCGGTGATCGCGATCGACTACTTGACCACGAACTTCGTGCTCGCGATCACCTTGGCGGCCAGCGCGCACTCCACGGTGTAGTTGCCGCTCGTCCATCCGCCCGTATCGGTAAAGCCGTTGGCAGCGGCCTTGATCGACGTCGACGACTCCGCCGTGGGAGCCACCACGAGTTGATCCGTGTACATGAGCTTGCTGCTGTCCACCTGCTTCCACACGCACGACAGGGTCTCCGACGTTTTGCCGTCGGGGGCCGGGTAGAGCAACTGCAGCTCCATCCCGACCATCCGGAGCTTCTCCCCCACGAACACGTCGGTGTAGGCACGCTCCATGAGCGGAACAACCTGGGACCCAGTCGCGAAGGTGCGGAGCGTCAGGACCCTGGCCTTGAGGCTCGGGATATCGTCGCCAATGGTCTCCGACGTGAACACGGAAAACGGTGCGCGGAGCACGGTCGCAGTCCCGTAGTCGCAGGTCACGGTGTACTGCCCGTCCTTCCAGTGGTCGTAGTCGTCCTTGCCGTACTGGATATACGCCTCCCAAACGGCAGCGCCGGCCGACGGGGTGCCCTCAACTTCGCCGACCGCGAGCGTGCCCCCGTCCTTGTCATACTTGCATTGCAGCTTGAGCGACGGCGTCGCCGAGGCTGGTTGAGCGCTGGCAAACTTTATGCGGGCGCAGAGGAATCGCGCCAACCGTGAGTCGAACCGGTCGGAGGCAGGGCCCAAATAGCGGGCCGGCGTCGCGCTGAGGGCAGGGCACTCAAAGAAGTCGAGGGAGGCCTTCACGGCGCCCAGCCCCGAAACGTCCAGCGTCGTAGTTGCCGTGGGGATTACCTCGCGCGGCGTCGACGTATCGGCCGCGACCTTCTCCTTTGCCGAGCTCGGCACGGCGACGGGCGCTGGCTCAGGGGCAGCGGGTGGTTTACTGACCGGCGGCGACAGCTGTTGCACGGCGGCGACCGGCAGCGAGGCGGCGGCAGGTAGCACGGCGGCGGCAGGTAGCACGGCGGCGGCAGGTAGCACGGCGGCGGCGGCGACCGGCAGCGAGGCGGCGACAGGTAGCACGGCGGCGACAGGTAGCGACGTGGCGGCCGGTAGCGAGGCAGCCCCGGCCCGAGACGACACGCTCGCCGCCGCTTCGCTCACCAGACAGGCTCGACCAAGTCGCGTCAGGAGATCCGGGCTCCCACCGATGCCGCGAAGGTCGGTGCCATCCGCCGCGGAGAGGGGCTTTGCCAGGCAACCCGAGCCTACCATGGCCAAGATTTTCTCTTCAGCCACCCCGTTGCGAAGCAGTTCCGCGAGCATCGGCGGTGTGAACCCCAGCTGCTGGGCCGCTGCCGGACTGGCGAGGACCGCTGATGCCGAGGCCAGCACAACGAGCACGCGTGAGACTCGAGACAACGTCATATGGGAACCGAAAGGGGTGGGGGGCTACCCTCCATAAATGCATCCCCTCAAGGCTCGGCGCCAGTGTCTCCCCGCTCCCACCCCTCGGGCGCCACCCCTCGGGCGCCACCCCTCGGGCGCCACCCCTCGGGCGCCCCTCGAGCGCCACCGGGTGCCACCTCTCGGGTGCAACCCACCGACCCCACAATATCCGCAGTACTGTCATATTGACATACAAAACACGCGACGTTCGGCTTGGCGGGGGAGGGGGGGGCAGGCTCAAGACAAACATCAGCCGGTTGAGTTGTCGTCAGGAGCCGGCCTCAGCCATGGAAAACGAGACGATCGCGCGGTAATGATGCTGTTGATAAAATTGCGTAATGGGGCGAAATGGGGAGACGAATACGATATATCCGCCTTCTTGGTCAGCCGTATGTGCACTTGCATACACTTGCAACAAGTAACTTTATATAGATAGTACTAAAGTAATA
>Ga0209596_1000765_pt1 | contig 29087 bp, 19 predicted proteins | sample M_130807_MF_Meta_FD_187314 | JGI IMG/M metagenome (GOLD analysis project Ga0209596, IMG submission 187314) | Freshwater microbial communities from Lake Montjoie, Canada to study carbon cycling - M_130807_MF_MetaG (SPAdes) (version 2) | ecosystem: Environmental > Aquatic > Freshwater > Lake... | reverse complement strand
TTTCATGACTTAATAACAGGCTACGACCCTAATGGTGGCCCCACTAAACCCAATTTCGATTTAGTAATTGATGATAAGGCTAAGAGGATAGAGGAGCTTTAATAGCTTGCTTATTTTTTTTTGCAAAGGGTAAATAGAAAACAAAGAAATGTACTAAGGCAACAGCTTCTAATACTAAAATATAATAAGGCCATTCTCCTATTACAAAAGGATTATTTACTGCTGGCTTGGCCGATAAATACATATAATTTGCACCCACTGTATAATTTATAATACCTACACCAATGGCTACTAATTGCGTGTAGCCTAATACCCATAACCAAGATTTTGGTCGGGGTACAAAGTTGAAATGAACAATCATATATATAATAACTAATAACAAACCACCGTGGTCGATAAAGTAGGCATAAAAATTATAACCTTCCATACCTACTGTAAATTCTGGAGTGAGTATAGCATGTATGCCACCGGCTAAGCCCCAGTAGTAAAGGCATTCGGCCAACCATTGCCTATAATTAATGAGTGTGACTATGCATAAAAAATAACTAATACTACATAAATGAAAAGGTAAGCTTTGTTGTAAGTTCCAGTACCCTGTTGAATAAACGTAATAATTTTCTATGATATAACTAATAGCAAAGAACAAGGCAATAAAATTACCGTAGGTTTTAGGTTGAATTTTTTTAAAATGCAAGGGGACTCTTACTACAATAGTAATGATAAGAATAACTATAATAATGCATTGCCACCAAAAAAGGGAGAAGGTTTCAATAAAAGCAACAGGATGAATTTTCCCCATTATACTCATTAAAAAATTATAAGTTGCGAATCCAAATATTTCTATAACTAATAGGATTGCCATCATCGCCATGGTCTTGCAACATTAATGGTAATTTAGCAGCATGTTTTTTATATACTGGTTTCATTACCCAGTCTGTAGGTCCTAAAATAGTTACATTGTTTTGTATAAGTACTCCATTATGCATAACCGTTACACGTGCTGGGCTTTCTAAATCGCCGTTCTCTTTAAATACTGGTGCTGTAAAAACAATATCATAAGCCTGCCACTCACCTGGTTTACGACTTGCATTCACTAATGGAACATGTTGCTTATACACAGCTCCTGCTTGTCCATTAGAATAAGTAGGATTATTGTAAGAATCTAATACTTGAATTTCATATTTACCCATTATATACACACCGCTATTGCCTCTTGCTTGTCCACTGCCTTTTACCTCAGCAGGTTCTCTAAACTCAAGATGTAATTGACAGTTTCCAAAAGCTTCTTTAGTAATTAAATCACCTGCGCCTTTAATATCGGTAACTGCCCCATCTGCATCAATTTTCCATCCTGCAGCACTACCATCTTTTTTTTGAAAAGCGCCTAGGCCATTTCCATTGTATAAAATAGTGGCGTCAGAGGGAGCGTCTGTATTCATTTGACCAGGTGTCACTAAGGGTACATTTACCCATACTTCCAATAAGCCAGCAAGGCTATCTATATTTATTTTCTTTTGGGCCGATGTAAATTGGGTGCATGCTAATATGCAGGCTAGTACTAGTAATTGTTTTTTCATAAACTGGTTTTAAAGTAAGCAATCGTTACTATGAATATAATAAAAAAAACATTCTCAATGGAAACAAATGGTATGAAATGACTAGAAATTCTCAGTTAAATCATGCTTTACTATCCTATGCCATGCTATACTAGGCAAATGTTAAATTTTATTGCCAGCATTACCTTTAATAAGGCCACGACAGTTCGAAGAACCGCAATTGCAATTAAAAGGTTCCATGGTTTCATCTAAGAAGGCTCCATAATCTAAGGTAAGCTCTTCGCCTTTTTGAACAGCTCTATTAATAACTACATTTAAGCCAATATAACTGCAATTGGCATCGCAGTGATGGTTTTGAGGAGACCATTCTTCGGGTTGTAAGTCCCATAATATATATACATCCTTACTTATAGGATAGGCGTATCTTCTGAAATTTAATTTTTCACGCTCGTCCCAATTTTCATCTACAAATTTTTTGGTCACAATGCGTTGTGCTTTTTCTTCCCCTTGAAATAAAATACTGTCTTTTGGTAAATCCCATTTGGCATACATACCATATCCAGCAATAGCATTGCCTTTAATTTTATATACTTTTTCTTTTCTTCTATAACGCGCCATGCCTTCAATAATAATTCTTTCTAAGAAGCCACGCTGGCCTGCTCCATCGTGTAGTAAAATATAATCGGCAGAACCTTCATAGCCTTGCGCATAAAACACAGAACAAGTAAAATTTATTTCAAGAAAAAATAGCTCTCCTTTATCATTCATTCTAAAATCCATTCTTCCATAACCCACACCATTAAAAGACATAAAAACTTGCTCAGCAATACTTTTTAATCTACTAGCTAAACTAGCATCGCTTACTGGAATATTCGCAGTAGGATGTAGCTCAGAAGTTTTTAATGAATAGGTTTTAAAACTAAAACCTTCAGGGAAAATATATTCAACAGGTACAAAACTGGTACAAGTTTTTCCATCTGCATTAGCTGATACTAAAACGGTGAATTCACGACCATCGATATATTCTTCTACTAAGGCAGCACCAAATTCTGCTAATATGCTTTTTACCTTGGTCACTAAATCGGCGGTATTATTCGCTTTGGAAGCATTGTCCACGCCTAGGCTATCTCCTGCCTTGGCAGGTTTTACAAATAAAGGGAATTGTAAATTACCTGGAAGCTCCGCTATATCTGCTTCAGACTCTATATGAATATGAGCCGGTGTTTTCACCTCTTCGCAGAAGGCCAAATACTTCATAATGGTTTTTGGGGGGTCATATAAATTGGTATTAGGTCCTGTATAGGGTAGTCCCAATAAATCCAAACTCATAATGACATCTATAGAAGGCACTTTCCATTCTAAATAACCTTCGCATAAATTAATATAGATATCGTAATTTTTTTCTTTGAGTTCTTTTAATTGTTGATAGGTCGTAAGCTTGTTTAAAAAAACATGATCGATATGCGCTTCGGGCATAATAGTGGAAAGGTCTCTTTTAGGATCATAGTATTGATAATCAACTTCTGAAGTGGAGTAGTCTGGTTGTAGAACACAAATTTTTAAATTTGTAAAACTTGCTGGATTATTAATAGTGGGGAGGGGGCGCATAATTTTATTTTTTTCTTCTAACAAATGCGTCATTAATAATATGCACCACTAATTCAGTAAAACTTTGATTGGCATAACGCAAAATGGCACCAATAGAGGTATAATTTTCATCTTCACTAATGCCACACTGCGCATTTACTTCTAATACATAGGCTTCGCCTGTTTTATTATCTATGCGCACATCTACTCTTGTATAACCCGTTCCATTACAAGCCACATAGGCATCCCATGAAACTTTTTGAACTGCTATTTGAATAGATTCATCTCCTAATTGGTATTGATAAAAATTTTCATCTTCTGGCATAGGGCTTTCTTCTTCATAAATTTCCCATAATCTATCAAAGGATAGAAACTTTTCTTTTGCTGGAAGGGAGGCATGAAAGACTCTTTCTACCGGAGGGTATATCTTTGCATATTCAGGATGGGTATGGCTTCCCACTATCATTACTGTGTATTCAGGTCCTTCTACAAAGGACTCTGCCAAAATACCATCTGAAGATAAATTCCATCCTCTATACCCTTCAAACATTTTAGCTAATTGTGTTTCTAATTCTTGTTCTGTCTCTACTACATTTTTCACACCCACGCCTAGGCTGCCACCAGATACGGCAGGCTTTACAATTAAAGGGCTACCTAATTTTTTAATAATTTCTTTTGCGTTAATATTATTATCTCTAATGGCTTCCCATTTCGGTGTAGCTACACCTGCTTCGTCAAAAGCTTTTTTCATAGGAATTTTAGAAGTTGTGATATCGTAGAAATAATCATTGGCACCTGTATACACTAATTGTTTTGCGTCTAAGGCTTTAATAACGGAAACACCAGGGGCACCATTAATTTCATCTCCATCACATAAATTAAGTACTACTGGAAAATGAATTCCTTTTTCTCTTTCATGTGCAATTTCTTGCACAATCATTTTATAATTTTCTAAAGTTACGGGCTGCCATTTCCATGGAAGATCTAGTTCTGCAAAGACGCGTGTATACTCTTCGATACTTTGACTAAAATCATAATAATAGGCTAAGTTCGGATCTGGATTATCCAAGGCTGGGGCCAAGACCCAAACTTTCAAATGTCCTACTGGAACAAAAGGGTAAAATAAGTTACGAATGTTTGTCAACGCAGTGCAAGAGGGTTAGTATAGGTTAGAATAATATTCATTGAAGTTATAAAATATATAATACTAACAAATTATTATAGCCATTAATTTCATAACTACTATAGCCTCATCATTTATGCTACTTAATGCTTATTTCGAAAATACTTCAATGGGATAAATTACAATGCAATTAAAAGCCTTTGGTATAATATAGTTGTCTGTATATCAATGTGTTATACAATATTTAGTTAATTGCCAGTACATTAAAATTTTATAAAAGATGCAAACTCAAGTAATCATTTGTGATAAACAAATTGTGTATGCAATGGGCTCTAGCTTACTTATCAAAGACAACCCACAGTTAATGGGCTATCATATCATTAAAAATATAGAGGAGTTAACTAGTTATATCGCCTATGATAAAACTAAACAGGTGCTACCCATGGTCTTAGTAGTGGATAGTGCCATGTTTCATTTCGGAGATCCATCTACTATGCGTCAAATTAAAGAGATAAAAAACAGAATGGGCGTAATGGTGGTCTTTAATGAACAAGACGAAGCTCATTTGTATCAATTAATTGATAATGGCATATCAGTGATAGTGGCACGTAATGTTTCCAAGCAAGAATGGTCCAAAGCACTTGAAATGGCCAGGTTACAAAAAATATATTTCTGTAATCGTACCGCTGATAAAGTATTGAATATGGTAAATCGTATGGACCAAGTTAAGCTAACAGAGAAAGTACATCGGTTACATACTTACGATAAATATATTTTAGTACGCATATGCGAAGAAGCTTCTAGTAAGCAAATAGCTAATGAAGTGGGTCATAGCAAACGCACTATTGAAGGGCACCGTACAAAAATGATGCAACAACTAGAAGTTAAAAATTTAGCAGGCTTGGTGAAACTGGCCTTTATGTCGAAGCTATATGATCATTATTTAGAGAATCCCGGTTTATATGATGTGACTTCATGTGCTAAAACATCTTCTTTATAAAAATGAATAGTTTTAAAATCACCATCAATATATTTTTGCGCCTGGTCTGTAAAATGATTTGAACTGGCAAAGCGACTTTGCCCACCCGTAATAATTGTTTTTGCTTCTAATTTTTTTCCAAAACTAACAGCTGCAATAAAACTACTTCCAGAATAACCATAACGCTTTAAAGTATTATCATACCTTCTACTTTCAAAAGCAGGCAGGGAGCCCCATTTAGAAGAGGTTTGACCTACCGCTATACTTGGTGCATTGTCATTAAATTTCTCCCCTGGGTTCACTCTTTGGTATCTATTAATTTCTCCCCAAGGAATTTCCCAACTACCATAGGTTTTTTCTAATTGGTTCAATGTCTCATTTAAGAGTGCTAATTTTTTTTCATTCGAAACATCCTTCACCATCTGCTCATATTTTTTTATGATTTGAGTAGTGGCTTCTTCTGTAGTGGCAGGAGGAATTTCTTTTGACCAATTATTGGCCCATTCAAGCGCAATAGTGGTTGCAATAGAAGAAATAGCTGCATCTCCATTCCAAGTAGCTAAATAGTTTATTGCTTTTTTCTCCCTTTCGTTTAAAGGGGTAGTTTTTGTATACGTCATAAAAGAAGGTAGTAAAATATCAAAAGCACTTAAATGTTTATTATAACCCAATTGAATTAAATCCTCTAAGGAAATTTTATCAACTTTACTTAATAAATTAACTGCATTAATACCGCGTCCATTTTCACCATCGGGTGCCATATAATGCGGATAGTCTTTTTCTTTAGGACTATTTACCCCAGCTACTGTGAAAGGGGTAGCATTACAATTTTGTAACCATCCATTCACCGGGTTAATGCTTTGTACAATTTCATTGAGGGGGTGTAAACCTTGCCAGTTAGTGGCTTTAATAGAACCATCTACAGGTAAACTAAAATCATAATTTTTATTTCTCTTGGGCATGAAATTACCATGCCAGTAAGCAATAGAGCCATCGGCGTCGGCATACACAGTATTGTTGCTATTATTACCTAGTAAGGATAAAGCTTTTTGATACTCTTTTAAATTGGTGGCCTTGGTCCTGCTCCAACATTCCATTAAGGCATTTAAAGTACGATTATTTTCTTGCAAGCTTAACCACTTTTCATTCTTCGCTCCCATCACAGGTCCATGAATTGTTTTATAAGTAAGGAATGATTTTGTTTTTATTTGACCTTCTTCCAAATACTGAATAGGAATAGTTCTTTCTTTAATGGGCAGAAGACTTTTTTCATAATGCGATACCCAGCCTGTTTTATTTTTAGCTACTTTTTCTTCATATACATCGGCTACATCGGCATAGCTACTGGTATGCATAAAACCTAAATGTTCGTTGAAGCCTTGATAAATAAACATTTGTCCCCAAGTAACTGCTCCATATACATTCAAGCCTTGCTCACTCACCATATGAATTTCTGATCTAAAATAAAAAGGCACATGGGGGTTTATATATAATAATGCATTTCCATTTTTACTATGCTGAGGTGCAATCGCAAATCCATTAGAACCTTTCTGTATTTTTTCTTCTAAAGCATAAGGCTCTTCCATATGCTGCACCACTAATTTTTGGGCACTTGGAGTTTGTCCGTAAAAAGAAGCTACTTGATTAACTTTAATCCCTCCTGTTCTAGTGGGCGATACGCTTCCGTCTGTCCACATGAGATGATACCAGGGTTTATAATATTGAATGGCTTTAGGGTGTACTTCTGGATGTTTGTATAAATAATAATTTAGTCCATCTGCATGAGCTTGTAGTAATGCCTTAAACCAAACGGGGCTTTTATTATAATCATTGATGGCAGCAAGACTGTCTTGAATAAGGCGCATCATTAAATCTTCATAAATGGCAGAAGGTCCTTTTACTTCAGCAGTTCGGCCTAACATTTCTAAATAGTTCAGTTCTATTTGTCCTACATTCTCTTCACTTTGGGCATACATTAATCCAAAAACAGCATCGGCATCGGTCTTGCCATATACATGGGCAATGCCCCACTCATCTCTTATAATAGTAATTTGTTTTGCATGTTGTTCCCACCTTGCAATTTCACTAGTAGTTATTTTTTGTGCCTTACTTATATAAGAACAACTTAGTAGCATTATTATAAACGAGATAGAAGAAAGTACCTTCACAGTAGAAGAGGTATTTTTTGTAACGATAGCATTTTTCATATGAACTAAAATATTTATTGAATTCAATTTAAGCAAAAAAAAGCACAAACTTTTAGGGTTTGTGCTTTTTGTATAAGTTGGTAGTTTAGATACCCCAAGTTTTCATGATAGCTAAATCTTTTTTCACACAATCTAATGGCGCTATGCCTTGGTAAGACTCTTGTTCAATGATAAAATGGTGAGCGCCTCCAATTTTTTTGGCAAGTAAGGCAATAGATTTAGGATCTACTACGCCCTGCCCTAAAATAGTGCTTTCATAACCATCATTCATCTCACCTTTTTCTGCTTTAATTTCATCTTTAACGTGTAGTGATTGGAAACGGCCTGGATATTTTTTTACCCACTCAGCTGCTCTTCCACCTGCGCCATACATATTTCCAAAATCTAATTGGTGCACTACTAAATTAGGGTCGGTATGTTCTAAGATTAAATCATACATTAAAGTACCATTTAATTTTTCTTTAAATTCGAAATCATGATTATGGTATCCAAATTTCATGCCACTTGCTTTACACAATTCACCCGATTTATTAAATATCTCAAGTTGTTGCATTAATCCGTCATAGGTGCTTCTTAATTTATCGTCTATGGAAGGACTAATAACATAAGATTGACCCATTACTGCTGCATCTTCTACGGTATGCTTCCATACGTCGGTGAAATCTTTCTTGGACTTATCCCAATGGGTAGCATTCATTACAGTATGGCCACTAGGCATTTTCAAGCCTAAGCCATCCAATACTTTTTTAAATTCAGGAGCTGCCCATCCGTAGAATTTTCTATTTATATAATTGGCATGCTCAACAAATTCAAATCCCATTTTAGACAAAGCTGTTAAGGTTTCCATTGGTTTTTTGGACATGTCTTCACGCACTGAATATAATTGAACACCAATTAAATTTTTACTAGCCACCATATTGGTACTAGACCATAAAGCACTTGGTTTTAAACTGGCACCCAATATAGCAAGCGATGCGTTTTGTATAAATTTTCTTCTTGAGTTTTTCATAAGAATTGTTTTTTAGTATTTAAACTTACCATTATTTTTTGATTAATCTTCCACCTTTGTGTTTTTAATAGGTTTTTTATCTAACCACTCAGAACGATCTAATTTATGTTTACCCGTCTTTAATTCATCTAAGGTGTTACCATTATATAAGCGACCATTTTTCATTACAAATTCTATTGTATTGGTATTGCGTATATTATCCAACGGGTTTTTATCCAAAATAAGTAAGTCGGCCAGTTTACCTACTTCTAAGCTTCCTAAATCCTTATCTAAACCAAGTCCAGTGGCACCTAAAATAGTGGCTGTTTTCAATGCATCTATATTACGCATTCCACCAGATTGCATAGACCATAGTTCCCAATGGTAACCTAGTCCTTGTAATTGGCCATGACTTCCAATACCCGCTAGTCCGCCTTCTTCCACAATTTTTTTCATGCTTTTTGCATGTTTTTGGAATACATGTTCTTCTGGTAAGAACCATGTGGCACGACGACGCGATTTAGCAGCTAATTCTTCATAGGGCGTAAAGTATTGCATCTTTAGATTGCTATAAGGATTTTCATTTTCATAATAATAGTTCTCTGCCCATGGGCCACCATAAGAAACGAGTAAAGTAGGAGTAACTGTCATTTTAGAAGCAGCAATTGTTTTCACCACATCATCGTATAGAGGATAAATAGGAATGGAGTGCTCATGTCCAGGATAACCATCTAATAAATTTGTCATGTTTAATTTAAAATCAAGACCTCCTTCCGTAGTGGGCATTAATTTTTGATTTTTCGCCGCTTGTATTACCCATTGTCTGTGTTTACGATTCCCTACTAAATACATTTTAATATACTTTGTATTATAGTATTTGCTGTACTGACTTAATACCGATTCTGCTTGTGCAGAATCCTTTAAGTTGTAAGCCCAATAACCTACACCAGGTCCGGTTGAATACACTCTTGGTCCCATCATCATACCTGCATCTACCATATCGCTATAAGTTAATACATCGGTAGTAGCTGTTTGTGGATCACGTGTTGTAGTAACACCATAAGCTAAGTTGGCTGCATATACCCAAGCCTGTGTTTTATGAATACCCCAGCTTGGCCACATATGAGAATGTGTATCTACGAATCCAGGAATAATTGTTTTGCCTGCTACATTTACTCTTTCTGTTCCAGCTTCCACTTTTAAACTTCCTGTTTTTCCAATGGCTTTAATTCTATTATTGACAATATAAATATCTCCTCTGCTAATGACTTCATCCCCTTTCATGGTAATAATTCTTGCATTGGTTAAAAGAATATGTGAAGTCGGCATGTCTTTTTCATAAAATACTTTCACCCAATTTTCAGTAGCCTTGTATTTAGGATCTTCTTTCTTTTCAGCTTTCTTTGCTGTTTCTTTTTTAGTACTGTCTTTAGTGGCCGTATCTTTTTTAATAGCTTCTTCTGCTTTTTTAGCCATGGCTAAGCTATCATCAAATGCATAAGAAGCGTCTATATCATAAGTAAAATGTGCAGCGCCTAAACTATAGTGTACAATTTTACCATTGGCTTCCCAGCTTGGAAACTCGCCACCCATCTCGGTTAAGAGTTTACTAGGGAAGGCTGCACTCTTGGCATCTGCTACAGATATATCTATTAATTTACCTGCTTGTGGAATAGTGATATAGTAAATATTATTATTCACTTGTGCAATAGCTGCTTTTCCTAATGGAGACATTAAAATAGTATTGGCACTAGAAGCAGGATTATTTTCTTTCGCTGCATCTTCCTCGTCCTCTACCATGTCTAAAACATCTGCTACCGGTTTTCCTTTATGTTGAGCGATACTTCCGAAAGTAGTAATACCTGTAATTTTTACAATTTCTTTTTCATCTCCTCCATCCCATTGAATAGAAACTAATTTTCCATTATTATTTAAATAAATACGGTCTTCTCCATTCACAAAATGAGCATTGCTGCGCCCATTGGCTTTATCAATGACATGAATACTGCCATCCTTTAAATCTAACCAACAAAGTTCATCTTCATCATCATTATAGGTAGGGTCTTTTGAATCTTTAAACTTTTGAACAGCGGTTCTATTAAATACAATTCTATTTTTTACTTCGTTAATAGCTAAGCCTTGGTATAAAGCGTTTTCTTTAGTAACTGTTGTTTCATTGCCTGAAGCAAGATCAATACTTCTAATACTACCGCCATTATCTCCCCAGGTAGCAAAATAAATAGTTTTACCATTTGCATTCCAGATAGGTTGCGCTTCTGTAAAATTATTAGTCGTTAATTTTTTAGGCGTTCCATTTGGATAGTCCATTACATATAACTTATTCAATACGGTGAAGGCTAATTTCTTTCCATCCGCTGAAGGTACTGCATCTCTAATTTGAGTGGCTTGTGCTGCAATGGTATCTTTAATAGGATATTTGAAAAGTACTTCTGGTCCCATTTCAATAGTCGCCTCCACTGTATAATTAATTTCTTTTTGAGCAGCGGTTTCAATATCAATGCTATGAATTTTACCACCATAAGAAGCCAATAAATTTTTACTATCAGGTGTGAATGTCATCGTAGGTAATACACCTAATACAGCAATGGATTCTTGATCATCTCTTTGCACAGGGTAGGCCAACCATGTTTCTTCCCCTGTATTTAAATTACGTTTTACTAGTCCTGTTTTATCTTCAAATCTTGTTCCATATACCATCCATTTCCCATCTTTAGAAAGAACGGGTGTAAAGGCAGAACCATATCTTGAAGCAATGGTACGCGTGGTTCCTTTATCTCTGTCATACACACCAATACTATACTGAGGTAACATGGCATTGTAGTTCCAAGCACTCATTCTTGAAGAATAATAAATATATCTTCCATCTGCACTCACTGCTGGGTCTATTGTTTTTAAAGAAGCAGGTAAAGAAATTAAGTTGGTACCTGCGCCACCATTTTTATGCATTAAATACAATTTTGTATTTCTTCTTCCTTTGGTATACACTATATAATTACCATCGGGTGTATAGACAGCGCCTGGAAAATTTTGATTTTGATCATCTGTTAATGCAATGGTATCTTTTTTAACAATATCGATATACCATAAATTTTCAGCACCGCCTCTGTCTGAGATAAATAAAATTCTTTTACCATCTGGGCTATAGCTAGGATGATTATCATAAGCCAAACCCTTTGTTATGGATGTTGCTTTACCCCCTTCAATGGGCATGCTATAAATATCTCCCATTAAGTCAAACAATATAGTTTTACCATCGGGGCTAATGGCTAAAGAGGTCCAAGTGCCTTCGCTGGTTTTCATAGGTATGGCACGTGTTGCTTTAAGTGGCATGCCTTTAAAGCTTGTAAATTGGGTGCTGTCTTTTACAGCATTTGTTTTTAGTTGTGCATAGCTGCTAGTTAAACCAAACATCAATAATAGCGTCCAACTCAAAACGCAGGTAATTATATATTTTCTCATGGGTAATTTTTTTGAAAGTTAGCTAAATAGATGAAAAAATAGAGGCCAAAATTGCCTTTGAATTGCCGTTTATCAATAAATATCGTTTTTTATATAAAAACCATCCAAAATGGGCCTAAAATTGGCCTATTTACGAATGGAATCGTAATTTCACCAATATGAAAAAACCCAGTATACTAAGGCTTCTTATTCTAAATAGCTTGTTATTAATGAGTTATGTATCCATGGCCCAGAATGTTCAAATAGAAGGAACGATTATGGATAGTGTCGCTAAAAGAGCCCTGCCTTATGCAACGGTTTCTTTAGTTCGTTCAAAGGACTCCTCTTTAGTCAGTTTTACTAGAAGTAATGAGGATGGTTTTTTCACTATTAAAAATATACCTGCTGGAAAATATTTGTTGTCTATTTCTTATGTAGGCTATCAACAACAATGGTTTGCTTTTAAAACAGGAACTACTTCTGTATTGAATCTCAATAATATTTATTTAGAAGATGCTAGTAAAATAACAACCGTCACCGTTACTGCACGCAGGCCTCCCGTAGTTATTAATGGCGACTCTATTGAGTTCAATGCAGAAAATTTTAAAACACCCCCTAATGCAGTGGTAGAAGATTTATTGAAAAAAATGCCAGGCATTGAAGTAGATAAATCGGGTGGTATTACGGTGAATGGAAAAACGGTGACCAAGGTATTTGTGAATGGAAAAGAATTTTTTACAGGAGATCCAAAAATGGCCACTAAAAATTTACCTGCAGATGCGATTGATAAAATACAAGTCTATGATCGTAAATCGGATCAAGCCATGTTTACAGGTATTGATGATGGAACAGAAGAGACGGCCATAAATTTAAAAGTGAAGAAAGATAGAAACCAATCCAATTTTGGAAAATTAACAGGAGGCGCAGGCACACCTAGTAGGTTTGATGCACAAGGCAATTGGAATAGATTAAATAATGACGAACAATACTCATTAATAGGAACTGCTAATAATACCAATAGACAAGGTTTTTCGAGTAGAGACATTTCCAATTTTTCTGGAGGTGGCGGTGGAAGACCAGGCGGTGGCGGTGGTATAACACTTAATTTTGGTGGCGGCGGTGGAACCGATAATAACGCACAAGGAGTAGCCACCACGCTTTCAGGCGGTGGTAATTATTCTAATTTATTTAATGATAAGAAAACAAATTTCAATGCAAATTTTTCATTGAATGATGTGGAGCGTAATAATAATAGCAATTCTTACACACAAAATTTAACGCCAGGTAATTTATTCAATAGAAGTTCAAGTTCAAGAAGCGTTACTAGAAACCAACAACAAAGTTATGGTAGTACTATTGACCAAAAAGTATCAGAATCTTTTTCTTATAAATTTACACCAAGTATAGGGAAGCAACATGGTAGTTCAGAATCTTATGATACCACCGAAACTTTTTTACCAGATGCTTTTAAAACTAAAACCAATGCGACTCGTTCTGCATCCACTAGTGTAACTGATGCAAGTAATGCAGCGAGTAATTTATTATTAAGAAAAAAGTTTGCTAAAAAAGGAAGAACTATTTCATCTACCATTACCAATAGTTATAATGAATCTAATTCAACGGGTAGCCAATACACCGATCAATTTACCTATGGAAACGGAGGGGCTTTGCTAAAAGACTCAGTTTTAGACCAACGTAATATTAGAAAAGGTAATACTATTACTTATTCAGCTAATGTGGTATATACCGAGCCCTTGGGTAAAAAATCATTACTTGAATTCAATGCTTATTTAAGTCAAAGCATTGGTAAAACAAGTAAGAAAGTATATGATAAGAATACGGGTAGTTCAACCTATGATCAATTAAATACAAGGCTTACCAACGAATACAATAGCGAGTATACCTATACTGGAGGCGGTATGAATTATAGAACCAATCAAAAAAAGTATAATTTCTCTACTGGCTTTTCTTTACAAAGCGCCAAATTAATAGGGGAGAATGTGAGTGCGCATTCAAAATTAAATCAAGGCTTTCAGGATATCTTGCCTTCAGCCATGTACCAGTATAATTTCTCACAAACGAAGAACTTGAATATTAATTACCGTACTTCCACTAATCAACCTTCTTTAACGCAGTTGCAACCCGTTTTGGATCAAAGTAATATCAATAGACAAACTATTGGTAATCCCGATTTGAAAAGAAGTTATGTACATAATTTAAATATGCGTTTCTTCTCTTCTAAAATTATATCAGGACGTAATTTCTTTGCAAACTTAAATGCGGCTGCTACTAATAATTCTATAGTAAACTATGATAGTATTTTACCTAGTAGGGTTACTTTGTCAAGGCCTGTGAACGTGAATGGTGCTTACCGTGTGAATGGTAGTGTGAACTATGGTTTTGGCTTAAAGAAAATATATTCAAGAGTTAATTTCGGTTTAAATGGGGGCATGAGTAATAATATATCTTATTCCAATGCCTTGTTAAATACCATTATCACTAAAACAGTAGGGCCCTCTGTATCTTATAATTTTCAATTAGATGAAGTGATTGATATAGATTTTTCTACTAGATATTCTTATAGCAAAACCAATAATGCCATTAATGCAGGTTTAAATACAAACTATTTAACAAAGGTGTTTAGCGCAGAGATGAATAATTACCTTCCTAAAAACTTTTTATTGAATCAAAGTTTTACCTATACGATTAATTCTGGAAGAGCAGCGGGGTATAATACTTCTATCCCTATTTGGAATGCGAGCTTTTCTAAGTTTTTCATGAAGAATAAAAAAGCAGAATTAAGAGTAAGCGCCTTTGACCTCTTGAATAAAAATGCGGGTATTAGCAGAAACGTATCGCAGAACCAAATTGTTGACCAGCAATACAATGTAATTAACCAGTACTTCTTAGTAAGCTTTATATATAGCTTGCAGAAATCAGGTTTAGGCGGCGGTGGTCCTAGAAACGTGATGATTCGTATGAATTAATTATCTTTAGTAAATCTTTATTAAAATACAATTTTTAAAATAAACAATATGCGTAAAATATTCTTAGCACTTACAGTTTTCCTAGTAGCCATTACAAGTGCTTTTGCACAAGTAAAAGAAGGAAAATTAATTTTCGAGCGAAAAATTAATATGTATAGAATGATCACCGACCCTGAAATGAGGGCTCGTATTCCTGAGTTCAGAACAGAAAAATTTGAACTTTTATTTAACGAGCAATCAAGTATGTTTAAAACCATACCAGAAGAAGAAGCGCCAGACCCATTCGCTAATAGCGGTGGAGGTGGTGGAGAAAGAGGTGGACGTTTTAACTTTAGAATGCCAGAAACAGCTACCTATACCGATATACCTAATCAAATGCAATATGAAGCTCGTTCCTTATTTGAGAAAGATTTTTTAATTGTAGATTCTTTAAAACCCATTAACTGGAAATTATCGGAAGAAACTAAAACCATTGCTAAGTTTGTTTGTAAAAAAGCAACTACCATGATTACACCACAACAAATGAATATGCGTTTTGGTGGCGGCGGTGGAAGAAATAGAAATACTACAGATACTGCAGCACCTGCAAAACCCAAAGAAGAAGAATTAGTAGTTTGGTATACAGAATCTATTCCTGTATCTGTTGGGCCTGATGCTTATGCTGGTTTACCTGGTGCTATTTTAGAAGTAAATAGTAGTAATGGGGGCAATGTAATTACCGCTTCTGAGTTTACAGCTAAATATGCTGCTAAAGAATTAAAGCAACCTACTAAAGGAGATAAAATGAACCGTGCGCAATTTGCAGAGAGTATGAAAAAAATTATGGAAGACATGCAAAGAGGCGGTGGAATGGGAGGTATGAGAATTAGAATTAATCAGTAATATACCATTTCCAACCTATAGTAATGGCCCTGGGTTCTCCTAAATAATAAGAGTAAGCGCTACTTCCTTTTACACTGAAGTTTTTGGTTGCCATAGTGGAGTAATAAGTATTGGTAAGGTTTAATACATTCAACCAAATTTCTGATTTCCCTAATTGAAGTCCGAGCCTTGCATTCAATAAGTCGAAGCCAGGGTACTTAGTGGCATTGGTTTCATCCATATAATAACTTGATTGATGTATCCATTCAAGCGAACTGCGTAACAGTTTACTGGGCTTCCAAGCAATACCTAGGTTATTTAATACATGTGGGGCTGCATTCATTTCATTACCACTTACATCTACACCTTTAATATTAGTATTTAAATATTTATGAACTGTATTAGAGCCATTAAGGCTAATTTCCATACTTGGCATTAATTGATAGCGTAGCTGATATTCAATACCCATATGGCTTGTAGCGCCTGAATTTTGATTTAAGTTTACCCCATCTGTTTGTCTCACAGAAATAATTTCATTATTACCTTGTAAAGAATAAATAGAAATTTCAGCACTTAGTTTTTTACTTTGATACCAAGATCCTATTTCCATATTGGAAAAATCTTGTGGTAATAAATAAGGTACTCTAATAGCATTGTATATTTCGGTTATTTGAGGAGGCACAAAGCCCTTACTATAATTAATATAACTACCCCAATTTTTAAGGTTGTAAGTAAGTCCAAGTTTAGGTGTGAACTGTGTAAAATTATTTTTGGCAGATGGTGTTCCAAGGGGAAGTAGGTTATTGAAAAGGTATTCAAAATTATCGTAACGCAGGGTCATGTTCAAGCGAATAGCCTTGTTTAAATTGGCGATATAATTTAAGTAAATAGCTTTATTACTAATTTGAGTATTGTAATTGGTAATAAGTGAATCCCTGTTGGGGTAAGTATATTTTGTGTATTTGCCAATGCTGGTATCTTTTACAATATCAATGTAGTGGGCAATTAAATTTTGATGGGTAATATCCCAGTAGCCACCCAACATTATTTTACTATTCAAAAATGGAATGCTCCATACATGTTGAAGGTCTAGTACATAGGCATCAAAATGGTTACTATTTATTTGGCCTTTAAATTTTGTAGGGTTGGATGTAGACGCAATTGAATAAGTAGGGTTCTGGTCCATGGTATTGTTTCGATACATGAAATTAAGCGTTGTACTAGATTGGCTATTCCAGTTATACGCTAAGTTTTGTCTAAAACGAAGCGCATCAATTTTCCTAAAGGTGAAACTTTGTTGTGTGCCAAAGTTTTTCTGAAAAAACTTAATACTATCCAAAGAACCTGTCATTTGAGTATAGTAATTAATATATTGAAGATTTTGGTATCCCTTTAATTTATCGTTTACTTTAAAATTTCTTTTTACACTCAAGGCTTTTTTATTAAAATCGCTGTACTCGGTAATACCCTTTTTTTGATCGGTCCAAGCACCCATAATATTCCAGCCACCTGTTTTAGTGGGAGCGCCCCAGCTCAAATCTATTTTTTTATAACCTGTATTATTTACTTGAGTACTTATAAAAGCATTGGCTTTACTAGGCACGGGGGTAGTTAATATATTCACCACGCCTCCGATGGCTTCAGCACCATAGAGGGCGGAGGCAGGGCCTTTAATAATTTCAATGCTATGAATATTGCTGCTATTCATTTCAATAAGGGCATTACTGCTAAATAAGCCGCTAGTTCTAATGGGCATGCCATCTTCTAAATATAAATAAAGGCCTTTTAAGGAAATAGGTTGTCTAATGGACATCATATGTTGTTCATTGCCAATGGTGGGCATATACACACCACTTACTTTATTCAATAAAAAATCAATTCTTTGTGCTTTCGCTTCATCAATCGTTTTTGGAGATAGAATGGAAATAGCCACAGGCGATTCTATTCTTTTTTCTTTCAACTTATTGGCAGACACCACAATAGTAGTCAATTGGGTATAGCTGGTATCCTGTCCCGATGCAGTAGCCGCACTAAAAACTAAAATTCCCAGCATAAATTTTCTTAAAAAAACCATATTTGCAAATTTAGTAGTTAATTTAGTTATTCGATTTTTCGTTGAACCTATTTTATCATAATTCAAATTTATCCGATGCGTAAAATTTTATACATACTCGTATTACAGTTCTTGGTAGGCGCTAATTTTATGACTGCTACTGCCCAAGTGAAAACTATGCGAGCGCAAGCAAGTATTGTCAATGAATTATTAGCAGATCGATTTAATAATTTACTACCCTCTTTAATGGATCGTGCCAATATGGATTGCTGGGTCATTATAACAAGAGAGTATAACGAAGACCCGATTTTAAGAACCATGCTGCCAGCAGAGTGGATAGCAGCGCGTCGTAGAACTATGCTCGTTTTTTATAGAAACAAAGAAAAAAATACGGTTGAAAAGTATGCAGTGGCCAGGTATGCAGTGGGCACAGAAATTGCTGCAGCCTGGGATGTAGCCGCTTTTCCTAATCAATGGGATGCATTGACTGCTTTATTAAGAAAGCTAAATCCTAATAAAATTGCCATTAATACATCCGCCGACTATGGACATGCCGATGGCTTAGATCATACAGAGTATCTAGAATTCATGCAAAGCCTAAATGCAAGTGAGCAAGCAAAAATAGTTTCGGCAGAACCTTTAGGGGTGAGTTGGTTAGAAACTAGAACAGCCAAAGAAATGCAATTGTATCCAAGCTTATTAAAAATTACGCATGCTATTATTAAGGAAGGTTTTAGTAATAAAGTGATAAAGCCTAATGTAACTACTACGCAGGACTTGGTTTGGTGGTTTAGACAAAAATTAAGCGATAATGGGCTTATTACATGGTTTCATCCTTCTATCGAAATTCAAAGAAGAGTAAGTAATGAAAAAGATGAGGTAATAAGACCAGGCGATTTTTTACACGTCGATTTTGGTATTACCTATTTAAGATTAAATTCAGATGTACAAGAGCAGGCCTATGTTTTACTTCCTACAGAAAAAGAAGTACCTGCTGCCTTGCAAGCGGCCTTTACAAAGACCAATCAATTACAAGATTTTTTAACCAATGAATTTGCACTAGGCAAATCAGGTAATGAAATTTTAAAGCAAGCCTTAACCAATGCAAAGGCTGCAGGCATTAACCCTAGTATATACACACATCCTATAGGATTTCATGGCCACGCAGCAGGCACTACCATTGGCATGTGGGATTTCCAAAATGGGGTTCCAGGTTCTGGTGATTATACGATGAAGGCCAATACCTGTTATTCCATTGAATTAAATGCAACGCATGCATTAGCAGGTTGGGATAAACCAGTAAGAGTAGCACTAGAACAGAATGGTTATTTTAATGGAATGCGATTTGACTATATCGATGGAAGACAAACTAAAATTCATACTATACAATCGAAATAAATTTTCTAGTATTCATTTTTAAAAAGTATACAATTATTATTACTCATTCTAATTATAAAAAAAGCCCCGATTGAGCGGGGCTTTTTTGTAGGAATATTTTTTAAAAAGATTAAAATTATTTGTTACTTATTTTATTTAGTAAAAAAATGAACAATAAAATAGGTGATGGCTGCTAAGACTCCACTTACTGGAATGGTTAAAACCCATGCCCATAAAAGGTTAGTAGTTACACCCCATCTTACAGCACTTAAACGTTTAGTAGCACCTACACCAATGATTGATCCTGTAATAGTATGTGTAGTGGAAACCGGAATACCCATTTGTCCCGTAAAAAATAAAGTGAAAGCACCCGCTGTTTCCGCAGCCACACCTTCAAGTGGTGTAACCTTGGTAATTTTAGAGCCCATTGTTTTTATAATTTTCCAACCACCACTCATCGTACCTAATCCAATAGCTAAATAACAAGCTACTGGAACCCAATCTGGTAGTTGACTAAAGTCTTGCATACTTCCATTGGCAATTAATGCAGCGCCAATTATACCCATTACTTTTTGTGCATCATTGCCACCATGTCCAATACTAAAAGCTGCAGAACTAAATAATTGTAGCTTTTTAAACATATAAGCAACGGAACGAGATGTAGGTGTTTTTATTTTCTCTACATAGAAATAGATGATCATAAATAAAATAGATGCTCCAATGATACCGTAAACAATAATTGAATTATCTGCTTTATCAATTTCACTAGTAAATGTTTTTTCAATATTGAATTTGGTCATTTTTGCTTTTACCTTTTCAATATTTTTATCGGCAATAGGATAAATACTATTTACAATTGTTAAAGCCGAGTCTAGGCTTATATTACCTTCTAAATATAATTTTAAAGGAGCTTTATATTCTTCAGTTTTTTCTTTTGCAATAACATAAATTGCTTTTGCGTCTTTATCTTCTGCCGATTTTGCTTCTATTACTAAAAAATCGTTTGCATTTCTAACTTCATCTTTTAATTTACTAACAGCCACATTTTTTAACCAGCCACTATCTTTGGCAATAGCGGCAATTTTAGCTGCTGAAGAATTATCAAAATCAGATAAATAAGGCACTAAATTATTGTAAGATATATTTGCCTTTTCTAATTTTCCTTCATTTAATTGAAGAGCAGCCAATAAACTAGCATCGCCTTGTTTAGTTTTAAGATCGCCTTTAATAGTAGCTATTTCTTTTTGGTATTTATCAATGCTATAAAACTTTTGAACGTTTTCTTTAATTTTGGTATCCTCGAATTTATCAAACATTAGCGCAGTGCCAGCAGTGGCAATAATTATAATGGCAAACCTCCACCATAAATTACGCATAATGGTTACGATGGATATAAAAATAGATATAATGATTCCAATAATAGGCGCTAAGAATATAAATAAAATTGTCTTTATGATTGTGTCGCTGTCTACTATCTTAGCCCAAGAATAATCGATTCCTTTAAGCATTAAAGCATGCGCAATAGCCGCTCCTGCAAAGCCTCCTATAAGAGTATGTGAAGAAGATGATGGAATACCATACCACCAAGTAAGTAGGTTCCAAAATATGGCTGCTAATAAACCTGAGAAAATAACTGGTAAAGTAATAAAGTCCTTGTAGACTGTTTTGCTAATAGAGTTAGCTACCGCATGGTCCTTGAATATCCAGAAGGCAACAGAATTAAATAAGGCCGCCCATAATACTGCTTGAAAAGGGGTTAACACCTTGGTAGAAACCACTGTAGCAATAGAATTGGCAGCATCATGAAATCCATTGATATAGTCAAATATTAGCGCAAGTGCTATAATGATAATTAATAAAGTCATCTTGAATAAATTAAGGAATAAATTAAGCGTACTTGATAATAATAGATTCAACTACATTAGATACATCTTCAATTTTATCGGTTGCAATTTCAAGTACTTGATATATTTCTCTTTTCTTAATTACTTCTTTAAAATCGTTCTCTTGTTCAAATAGTCTTTCAATACTCATGTCAAAAATATCATCAGCCTGATTTTCAATGCTATTCACCTTAATCATGGCCTCCGTCATTTCTTTGATATTTTTCATATTGCGAAGTCCCAAAACTACTTTTTTAGTTTCTAGTGTACCTTGTAAGATTAATTCAGCCAATTTATGTATACCAGTATCGTTAGGGTTTACTTTATAAAAATTAATCTTTTTTGCTGAAGCATAAATGTAATCTGCAATATCATCTAATGAAGAGGCTAAATAGTGAATGTCTTCTCTATCAAATGGTGTAATGAAATTTCTACCTAATTCGGTAAATATAGAATGCGTTAAATCGTCGTTCTTATGTTCTAGGTTTTCAATCTGTGCTAAAATATTTGCTCTTACATCTGCATCTGGCTCGTTGACCATTTCTTTTAGTTTGATGCCCATTTCATAAACATGTTCAGCAACTTCTTCGAATAATTGAAAGAAAACTCTATCCTTAGGTAAGAAAATTTTCATGATTGAATTGAAGTCCATAATTAAGCTTTTTATAGGTTTGAATAATGCATCACAAAAGTCCCATTTTGAGCCCAAAGGGGGTTCAGGCCTATATTACCAAATTGTTACCAAATCTATTTGAAGGGCAGTTTTTACATTGGGGCTTAGAGAAATATTTATTAACCCAACTGCTGAAAATTAGGAGTTAAAGCATAAAAAAAGGGAGCTGTTTTCACGGCTCCCTTATAAAATCCATAGCTTTCCCCCAAAAGCTACTCAAAAGAACAGCATTTGAATAAATTTAATATGCATTTGAGTTACCTATTAAGTTTCGTAATAGGTTATTTCCTATATTTAGGTACTTAAACAGTTTAAATTAATAAGTTATTTACCTAATTTATAATTGATTATCAATGAATTACGCAAAATCTATACTATTTACAATTTTAATCTCTTTAGTCTTTATTCTAAGGGCAAATGCCACAATCATTCAGCTCCCAGAGCATTTTACAATTACTAGCAGTCCATTTTTAGATAAGATAATGTCACTTCCCGGACTAGAAACCAGAATTTATTTATCAAAGAAGAATGAAATTATACCATTGGAGGGAACCATCTTTAAAATGAATGGCCAGGAGCTGATTAGGACCAATGAGACTTTATACGTTTTAATATCGCAGTCAGGGGTCATTTACCAATTAGAAGGCAAGGTCGATTCTAGCTATTCTTTTCATAGAATTGACGCCACCATTAATATCAATTACAATATAGCGAGTAACAATTTTGTTTGGGATAAACTTATTTACAGTTATGGAGGCTATGGTTTTTGGAAGTTGAATGGCCATTTAAGGGCTTTTAATTTTTTAGATAAGGAATGGGATATAGCCCCAGCTGATAATGAAATTATTTCTAATGGATATAATTGGTATTCTAATAAAGAAGGTAGAGTCTATGTGCCTTTTCAATCTATAGTCAATGCGGGTATTGCAGGTCCTGAAAGTATTAGTGGTAAAAAAAATTATGATAGCTATTATTTAGACCTAGCTTCTAAAAAGTGGATCAAATTAGGGTCCCTCAATAACAATACCAGAAAGCTTGTTATCGATAATATTAATAATAATCTCTTTACGTTAGATAGCGGCTTCATTTATACAAATCAAGACGTAGCTTATTATTTTAATTTCATGGCTAATAAAGTATATAAGTCTAAAAATTCAGAACTGAATCAGTTTTTTATAAGAAGGATGAATAGTCATGATATCTTTTTTTACAAAGACACCATTTTTAGTTTTAGTCCAGAAACACAGACCTTCTCTACCCAAAAATTAATTTTAAATTATTATTTTGAGGCCTCAAGCTATCCGATATGGGGCTTAGATGATAATTACTATTATGTCATTGGCTTCGTTGTTTCCATATTGACAGTATTTGCTTTTTCTATTTGGCTATTTAATAGAAGCGTTGATAAAAAACTAGAGCAGTCGCAGCTTAAAATTTTAAAATCTAAATCGGTCAATCAGGCCTTTGTGGGGACGGAAGTAGCCCTTATTTCTTTATTACTAAAAAATTCTAAAAAAGAGTTAAATGTAGAAATTAATGAAATTAATCATGTGTTGGGAATCAAAGATAAAAATGTGGGGCTGCAGAAAAAAGTGAGAAGTGATATGATTAACGCTATTAACGAAAAGTATCAATTTGTTACACAAACCGAATTACCGCTAATAAATAGTGTCCGAAAAGAAGATGATAAAAGATTTTATGAATATTTTATAACGGCAACTGAAATAAAATCTATTGAGCGTATTTTAGAGCAAAATTGATTTGTCATAAAATTGTAAAATTATATTATTCTTAGACCAAGTTTATGCTTGAATATAGGTATAGATGCAATCAAAGTTCGAGCTTTGCGGCTCCATGTTTAAGAAGCTATTAATATTACTATTTTTTATCATTCCTCAATGCTTATTTAGTCAAGCCCAGTTTGTAAAAGATACTTTATTTACAAATGGTGACAGTGTGGTGGTTTCGGCTACAAGGTCGGAGCGTAAATTGAGTAATAGCACCGTTCCTGTCACGCTCATTAATGCTCAAACCATTCAACAAACAGGCTCTATTCGATTAACCGACATACTCAAAGAACAAACAGGCTTAACCATGACAAGTGGTTTTGGTGCTGGCGTTCAATTGCAAGGTTTAAACCCCGATTATACTATTATTTTAATTAATGGAGAACCTCTAGTAGGAAGAACTGCTGGTGTACTTGATTTAAATAGAATTGCGCTCGGGAACATTAAAAAAATTGAAATTGTAAAAGGACCATCTTCAAGTTTATATGGTAGCGAAGCCATGGCAGGTGTTATTAATATTATTACAGATGCTACAAGCAAGATACCCTTAGAGGCCTCGCTAAGAATGGGAACTTATAATACCAAGGATATTATTTTAAATAATGGGCTTCGTTCAAAGTCTGTTTTTTACCAAGGCTTTTATAATTACTATGCCACCGACGGTTATAGCATTAGGCCCAATAGTAATAATAGAATAACCACACCTATTAATAGGCTAACTACTAGCCAACAGTTTAAATTCAATATTAACAACCGCGCTAGTATTTTATTCAATGCTAGACTTACCGACGAAACAATAAAAAGTAATATAGCCGTTTCAAACGGAGGCGTTACTATAAATTCCAATGGGAATGAGCATAATACCGATGCGAATTTAAGCGCCAATTTGAATTATCATTTTACGCCTAATTTAAAAACAAGTTTTCGTAGTTATTTAACAAATTATATATCTAAACAAGATTTACTAACTATTTCAGGAGCGCCTTATAATGATTTACTAAATCATTTATTTAAAAGAATAGAAAATCAAACCGATTGGGCCCTTCGTAAAAACGTAAATGGAATTTTTGGATTGGGCGCTGTTTGGGAAGGGGTTAAGAGTAGTAGATACGATAGTGATAAACTTAGAAAGGAAAATACCATCCAGTATGGCTTTACACAGTGGGAATGGACAGCTCTCAACAAACTAATTATAATTGGTGGCATAAGATTTGATAAAAATGCAAGCTATGCTTCTGCGTGGAGTCCTAAATTGTCAATGCTTTATAAATTGAATCCATCACATAAAATTAGATTAAGTATAGGACAAGGTTTCAAGGCACCCGATTTCAGACAACTCTATTTAGACTTTACCAATGCAGCAGCTGGTAATTATAGCGTATTTGGTTTGGCGCAAGCACAAAAAGTAATTGGCCAATTAAATAGTTTAGGACAAATAGGTGGTTTATATAACAATTATTATTTATTAAAAGCATTACAACCAGAATCCTCTACTGGTATGCATCTTTCATGGGAATGGACACCTACCAACAAGACATTTGTAAGTACGCAACTGTTTAGAAATGACATCACTAATTTAATTGAAGTGCAACAAGTAGGTACTTATATAACTGGCGCACAAATATTTAGTTATTTAAATATAGGAAGGGCTTTTACCCAAGGAGCTGAATTGGAGTTTAAACAAAACATAACAAATAAACTTGTGCTTAGTGGAGGCTATCAATATTTAATCACTGGCGACAAAGACCAAATAGCGCAAATTAAAGCAGGTACAGTGTATACAAGAAATGCAAGTAATATAAGCACAAGACTCACCATGTCCGATTATGTAGGCCTACCCAATGTAAGTAAACATAAAGCGCAGTTAAAAATAAATTATTCGAACGATAAGGGCCTGTTTGCAAATTTCAGAATTATGTATAGAAGTAAATGGGCTGTGAATAATACCAATGGTAATGAAGTATATGATAGTGGAGATGATTTTGCTAATAGCTATTATTCATTGCACAGCTCAATGGGGAAAGAATTCACCAATGGCATCGCAGTTCAAATAGGTGCTGATAATATCAATAATTATATTGATGCCATTCATTTACCCAACCTAGCTGGCAGAACTTATTTTATCAACTTAAAATATCAAATTAAATATAAATACTAAAATCAATTACCTATGAAAAAGCAATTTTTAAAAATCACATTTGTATTAGTAGCAGCAATGCAAATAGTAGCATGTTCAAAATCAGAAACCATTCCTACACCGATAGTAACCGTAAGTACAAAACTAGTGAAGGATTTAATAGCCGATACAGTATTAGGTCTTGCGTCCAATGGAATGCCCTATAGTGCAGGAAAGTATACATTTTACAGTTTAGAAAATAATGCCATTGTTCCTAGTACCGATAGCGCAAGCGCCAAATGGGATTTAGCCTTTATGTCTACTAGAATTATAACCAATGGTGGAACAAGTGGCCCTGCTTTAGGCGGCGCCTTTATTTATACTGGCTTATTCGATGATTTAAAAACTATTTCCGCCGATTCTATTTTTAAAACAGACAATGCGCCTACTTATGCCATCACAAGTGGAAGTGGTAAGGGATGGTATACCTATGATCAATTAACAAGTTTAATTACGCCACTAGCTGGAAGAGTACTTGTAATAAGAACAGCTTCTGGTAAATACGCTAAACTAGAAATTACCTCTTATTATAAAGGGGGGGTTACCTTACCTGTTTCAGCCTCTGATGTAGAAAAGTTAACGAAGCAACGTTATTATAACTTTAGATATACTTATCAGTCAAACGGCTCAAAAGTTTTTTAAGCTGAATACTATATCGTAGATACAATTTTTCTTTCCCCTAGAGTACTTCCTATAAAAACGCCCCGCAGTCAATGAGACTAAGGGGCGTTCTTGTATAGTATATAAAATATTTAGCGCTCTAATTTAAAATTGGCATCGGTTGCTGGACGTTTCGCTAAGTTGGCTACTTTCCAACCACTGCGGTACATCCAGTCGGCCATTTTTTTAAGCTTTGGATAATTGATATTTTCAGCATTATCAAGTGGGGTATGATAATCTTCATGTAATAAAGTAGTATACATTACAGCAGGTATACCTAGTCTTGCATAAGGTACATGGTCGCTTCTAAAATACCAACCTTCCACATGGGTTACTTTATCGTAGGTGGTATCTAATTTAAATTTAGGCCCTTCGTTATTAGCAGCTAAAATAAGGTTCACTAATTCAGTTGAATTTTTATGTGGCGATTGCATGCCCAAAAAGGCGGCGCTATCTATATGATTTCTACCAATCATATCGCCATTTAAAACTGTTACAATATTTTTAATAGGCACTGTTGGGTGCTGTACATAATATCTTGAACCTAGTAAGCCTCTTTCTTCTGCACCATGTATCACAAATAAAATAGAACGCTTCGCTGGATTTTTCATGAAGGCCCTTGCATTAGCAAGCATAGCTACATCCACACTTGCATTGTCATCGGCGCCATAATAAGTTGAATCATTGTCATGGGCGTTTCTAATACCATGCGCATCCTGATGCCCGCTGTATAAAACGTATTCTTCTTTTAACTTAGGGTCGGTGCCATTAATTTTTCCAATAATATTAACGGAAGGGTAACTATACTTATCTATTTCAATATTCGCGTTAATAAAGGCGGTGTTATTTTGTAAACTTGCTTTTGCATTTGCGTGCATCCATAGAATAGGCACAGTGGTGGTAACATTTACATTCGCACCTCCATCAATATCGTAGCTACCTCTTTTAAAATTTTCTGCAGCGTCGTCCCAAGCTTTTTCTGCAATCTCATCGGCAATGATAATAACAGCAGTGGCACCTTTTCTAATAAGTGGCAGTACATATTTAGTTTGTACACTTCTGCTATAGCGCCATGTAGGTAAAGAAACATTGGTATTGATTCCATTAGAAGAAGCTTCAATAGCCACTACTTTATTTTTAATATCCAATTTTGTAGTATCTATATCTGCAGCACCACCTAAATACATAATAGGCGCTACTATGGAAGCATTCGCCATTTGTGAAATGGCCACATCATTCCATAATTTTAATTTAACATTATTAATTTTTATAGTAGTCTTATCTGAAATATGGTTGCGCCATAAATTAAAGAACTGTAAATAAGTGCCATCGTCGCCTGCAGGTAATAATCCAATACTTCTATATCTTTCAACCAACCACATTGAAGCTTTTAATTCATCTAAAGTGCCAGCCGACCTGCCATTAAAATGTGCATCGGCAAGAGTGTATAAATCTTTCTTTAATTCGCTCTCTTTAATATATTTCAAACCAGGAGGATTTGCATTTTGAGCTAGTAAAGAACCGCTCATAATTACTATAAGAAAACAGCTAATTATAAATACTAAAGTATTTTTTTTATTTTTTTTCATACTATTATTTTATAAACTTAAATTATTTTTTTGCTTTAAAACTCCATGTAAAATTAAATTCAGCAACTACTTCACCTTTTGAATTTGTACCCACCGACTTACAAATTACTGTTTTTCCTTCACCGGTAGCTATAGTTTTTTGAATAGCTTCTTGAATGGCCAAGCCATCTTCGCAGCTAAATAAAATAGTACCTGTTGCTTTTTTTAAAAAATTGGCCTGCGTGCCCACCACCAGCATGCTTATTTTAGGAACTCTTTGGTATACTTGAGCAAAGGCTAGCATACCGCAAGTCATTTCTGCAGCCATGGCTTCCACCGCAAAATAAATAGATTGGAAAGGGTTTTGACTAAACCAAGAGTAGCGAATACGCACTACACATTTACGGTCATCAAAATAATGTATTCTTAAACCCGCAAAAAAAGCGGCTGGCAATTTTGTAAATAAAAAAAAGCCAAAGGAAATAGGGTTGGTAATTAAACGACTGAATTTATTAAATGCGGGATTCATAGTGTATAAACTTGTGCTATAAAATTAAGGATAATTAAGCTATTTGTGAGTCCTACCCATAAACATCATGAAACTTGGCCTACACTAGAATGAAGCGCTTTGGTATTGAAAAAAAGGGTAGTTTTAAAGGGGGCCTTTTAAGGTTAATGACCTAATTTTAAGAACAAAACCAATTTCTATGACTAAGGCATTGCAAAGCTATGACTACATTGTTTTTATACTTTACTTTCTAATAATTGCTAGCTATGGATATTGGATCTATAAACGCAAACAGTCTGCCACAGCTAAATCCACCGATTTCTTTCTAGCAGAAGGTCAATTAACTTGGTGGGCTATTGGAGCAAGTTTAATTGCTTCTAATATATCAGCAGAGCAGTTTATAGGCATGAGTGGAAATGGTTTTAGATTAGGTATAGCTATCTCTGCCTATGAGTGGATAGCAGCAGTTTCTCTAGTCATAGTGGGTGTATTTTTTATGCCGGTGTATTTGAAAAACAGCATTTACACCATGCCCCAGTTTTTAAAAACAAGGTATAACGAAACAGTGGCCATGATCATGGCTATCTTTTGGTTGTTCTTATACATATTTGTAAACCTTACTTCCATTTTATATTTAGGCGCTATTGCTATTAAT
>Ga0209596_1000762_pt1 | contig 29166 bp, 27 predicted proteins | sample M_130807_MF_Meta_FD_187314 | JGI IMG/M metagenome (GOLD analysis project Ga0209596, IMG submission 187314) | Freshwater microbial communities from Lake Montjoie, Canada to study carbon cycling - M_130807_MF_MetaG (SPAdes) (version 2) | ecosystem: Environmental > Aquatic > Freshwater > Lake... | reverse complement strand
ATATTAGGTTGTCCCAATTGCTTTAACAAAGATATCATTTATAAAAGTAAATTTGAAAATATTGAAATACATAATAATTTTTGCAACTCAGATAAATGGAATGATGATAATAGAGTTAAAATGTTTGATAATTGTTTATTAAATGCGTTATCTGTAAATATTAATGATTGTTCTTAGGTATAATTGCTACTTTTTTTGCTTTTGAATGCCCTAATTTATATTTTTTCTTTGATTTATTCGCTAATATAAATGCCTTCTTTTTATGGTTGCAACCATCCCTTATAATTTTATAATCGACAGCAGCTGCTTTTCCTGATGTTAAAGCGCTTGCCAATCTTGCTAAACCCCATGATTGCGCTGTTTGATTTGGACGAGACCCTGAAGAATAGTATGCACCCTCGCCCTTCTGAACAATTCTTTTAAGTACCTCTAATTTACAGCCAGTTTTTAATGCTAATTCTTTGGTAGGTGTAATGTTTTCAATCTTGTATATTTTGCGCGCATTTGCTATATGGTTTGATTTTTTGCTTTTAAAAGATGCTACTTTTTCTCTTGTATAATATATCCCTTTTTTATATTGTTCTTGTGATTTTATTAACATTTTAACTTGTTTTTTATTATCTTTATTATTAAGCATTTTTGGTAAATATCTCATGGGAACCTTTATTATATTAGAAACTTCCTTTAATTCATTAGATTTCATATCTCTAATATATATAAAAATAAAAATTGATATAATGTGTAAGTTATAACATTACAACAAAAGATAATAATGCTTTCTGGAAAATGTATGTGCCCATGTGGTGGTGGTCAGTCATGTATTGTAGATAGACGCGAGTTAAATGATTGGGTTCATGAAGATAACCTATTTCTAGAAAATAAGTTGCCCCTGAGGAAACACGGCTTTCAACAGTATACTAATAGGCAATTAAAAGTATTAAATAATTTTCATAATAATGACAGTTTATGTTAAACAATTACTGTTGGTCAGCATGTTCATCTGGGAAAGACATAGATAGTGTATTTTCAAGTTCGGTATATCCTTGTTTAAGTATTTTAAATTTTTGGTTAATTTTATCTTCTACACCAAAATTTGACATATATAAATAATCTTGCTCAGCATTATTTAATTTTATTGTCTTTAAAACCCCATTTTCAGTTTTTACATAGCGACTATCATGTTTCTTTAAATATTTGTATTCATCGTGTGCACCTTTTATATGATCTAATGAATAAAATACTATCTCTTGAATTAAATTATATAATTCTTGTATTTTTTTGTTTTGAACATTTTTATATTTATTTACGACTGCGATATAATCATCTGGAATTGGAGCAACTTTTCTTGAAATTAATCTTGAAAAATAATTTCCAAATACGCCACCTTTAATCTTATTTTTATTACGTTTTCGTTTACACTTTCCTCCACTAATTTCTGTTCTTTCTTTTTTATTTCTTATATATTCATCAAATGATTTTTTACCATCTTCAGACCAATTATCACTAAAACATTTTTCTATGGCATCTATATATTTTTTTATTGATATTATTTTTGTTTCAATACTTTTGAATGGTATAAATTTAAGCAAATAATTAATATCATTCGCAAACCTTTTGTTTTTTTTATCAATATATTCTTGTATTTTCTGCACTTTAATATCATCATCAAACTCTGGGTTATTAAGAATATATGAAATATCGGTAATTTGTCTTTCTGCCTCACCTTTATTTTTAACCTTTGCATAGAGTTGTTCCAATATTTGTAATTCTTGATAATAATTACCATTTACAATAAAATCAGACAATACTCTTTTTTTTTCTAAAAAATTTATAGCGAATACTACGCTCTCCGCATTAACATTAATACTCCTCCAATTTTTTACTTGTAAATATATATATCTATCTTTAACTATTTTTTTATTTAAATCACCAAATTTAGATGATATACTTAGATCTATACTTCTATAAATTCTAGTAAAAAGCACAGGTATTTTAATATAACTCATAAAACTATTTTGGTGTAATATACCTATACAACAATTAGTAAATACATCAATAAAATTATATATTAAGTCAATATAATATATCGCTAAAAACTTTGAGTAATATAAACTGACTGCTTCATTTTGTTTGGTGGACGATGATATACCTGTTTTAGAAGTGGCATTGGCAGATATTGGAAAAGGAGTTATTCTGCTCGAATGCGAATTCATATATATTCTACTATATACTATATTTTATAATTAATACCAATATCTGCTATTATATTTTGTTTATTTATAATTTTATAAATAGACACATTCTATATATATTATATAAATAATATGTAATAAATATATTATAATGAAGAAGTCTACAACAATAACATACAATATTGAAACAACAGACAATTATTCAAAGTACGAATTAGAATACAAAGATTATGTTAAAGATGTAAATGGCATAGAAAACATATTGCATTATAAAAACATTACAAAGAATGATACTACAACTGATGAAAAAAATATTAATGAATTAAACGAAACATTTAATAAAATTTGTAAATTAGACAATAAAATAGATGAAACTATCGGTATAAGTAGCAATAATAAAGAATGGAAAATACATGAATATAAAAATAATAAACTAGATAAAGAATATAAACAGGGATACGAAACTATAAATTTTGATATAAACTATGATATATTACAAAAAAATAAAACAAAAAATTATATTAAAGATAATAAATAATTTTTTTATTTATTATTTACAAATAGATAATGAATAATAATAGGTTTGACGCTTCAACAAGTATATGTTCTGATAATTGTTGGAAAACCGCAAAAGATTTAAATAATAATAAAATATCCGAATATAATTTACATCCAAATAATTTTGTAGATTGCGAAAATCCAAATGTTAGAATGACTGATAGTTATCTAAATCATCCAAATTTACGAGGACGTCCTGGTTATGGTTTAGCAGAAGATTGCCTAATAGATAATGATTCGATGCTTCGCAATAACCCAGATGGTATTACACAGGACCGTTGTAGAATACAATTAAATAATAGAATATTTACATCAGGTCCTAGTTTAAGATGTGGAGTCGGAAATATAGGTGAAGAATTAAATTTAATTGAAGGAACTGATACAAATCCTTTTAAATGTAAGAAACAAATAATGGAAAAAGAGATGAACAACTTTATACCATTATTAGATTTTATGAAAGATATTCAGAATCCTGATAATATAGTTCCAGTATGGACAAATGGAGGCGAAGATACACGTTCATATATACATCGCACAGAGTTTAATAAAAATTGCAATTGGATTGGCCGTAATAAAAATGTTTCTATATAATAAAAAAATATTATATAATAGAAGATAATATGAGTTTTAATAGAACAACATACGACACTTGTTCTTACAAGCAAGAATTACAAGAAAACGTAAGTACATTAAGTTATTTACTTTCACCCTATCGATATGAACATGTAGATAAATGTAGACACCAATTAGGATTTATAGGAGGAACAGCAGTATCACATGTACAAGGTAATTTAGTGGATTTAGATAGTGAATTAAGAGGACAGACAAGATTTATTTCTAAATGCGGTACTAATCAATATGTTCCTACAAATGATGGAATAATTAAAAATGATAAAACACCTCCAATAGATACAACAATGCTTCATCTCCCTGCTTGTCAATCAATAATGTATAGAGAAGTTCCTATGCCACCTCCTATTAACTATAATAAATGCAGTTAATCGCTATAAATATTATATTTATTTTTTTACATTAGCACATTTTACCTAAATAATTAATTAGAAAAAACCATACTAAATAAAATGGTCCAAGCATAAACGCTGAAAATGCGAATAATAATCTAATTGTAATATCATTAAACATCCCTTTCCAATCGCATGTGAAAGATAAATATGCTGAAAATATAGATATTAAAAATGTTAAAATATATAATAGCGCTATACATATATTATCAATAATACTCCATCTATAATAATAATTAGCATTATATCCTAACATTAAAAGATATAACGCACTAATTACATCATGTTTTACAACATCATTTTCTATTACATCATTATTGGTGTTATAATTATTGGCAAATCGTTCGCACTCTTTATATAAATTACTAGCAATTAATGGTAATAATATAATCATATCTATTTATTTATGTATAAAATAATATATTATTTTATTAGATATGAACCAATATATAGATACTAGGTTAAATTATGATAGTTGTAGTTACAAAGAACAATTAAAAAGGTCCGTTGGGCCTGGATTATATCAATTAGAATCGCCTTATAATGATTGTGTTGAGTGCTATCAAGATGTACCAAATGACCCTGCTTTAATATATCAAAATTACGGACAAAATACGTGTAGTATGAAAAAGGCAGTTGATGATTCAAGTGAACTTCTAGGTTTAAATTATAAGAAAACAAAATGCAATGCTAACGAATATTTACCAGGTAGATATGAATCTACTGGGTGTAATATTAAAGGTGCTGATAAACCTCGATCTTGTATAGTACCTCGCGAAGATACAAGACTATCTAATCCTCCTTGTACCTTAAAAGAAACTGGTATTAACAGATGGGAATGGCTATGTTTTGACCCACAAGAACGCGCTATAGAAGCATTTGATAGAGTTCCTGTAAATTATAGAATGGTTGCTAAGGACAATCATATTCCGTGTATAGAAGTACCGGAAGACCAATCTGTATTTTTTCCAAAAGATAATAGTTCTAAATTAATAAATAATTTAGATGAATGGAAAAATAAATCAAGTGCGAATATATCATATTCTCCAGGATATCCATACGGATCAATGTATCCTAGTGTAAAATGTAAGAATTAAAGATATTATTCCTGTTTTTCCATACTTCATAAAAAAATATTGACAGAGACCACAACTTATTGAAACATAAACTCTTTGTCTATAAAAAGTAAATTATTATATTCTTAAAAATTATAATAAATAATATTTTTTAAAAGTTTTCTAGAAATGTAGGTTTGTCGCGAAGTATACAGCCAGAAATGAATGTATTAAAACACATATTTAATATCACTCAATATTGATATAAAGCGAATATATAATATATATATATATATATAATGAGTTTAGAAGAATTAATAATTAATGATAGAACCGATAAGAACACAACACATTCATATATTCCGCTATATCAAGAGTTATTAATAAGTAAAAAAGAAACAGCTAAAAATGTATTAGAGGTTGGTATTCATAGGGGAGGGAGTATAAAATTATGGAGTGATTTTTTTACAAATGCAACGGTATATGGGTTAGATATTATAGGTGTTGAGGATATATGGTGTGAACTTATTAAAAAAAATATTGAATTATATATATCATATGACGCGTATGACGAAAATACATTTAAACTTAATTTTTTGGATAAAGATATAAAATTTGACTTTCTGCTTGATGATGGTCCACATTCGTTAGAAAGTATGGAGATGTTTATCAAATTATATTCACAAGTAATGACAGATGATGGTATTTTAATTATAGAAGATGTCCAGGACTACAAATGGATTGATATATTAAAATTGGCAGTTCCCAATAACTTACAGAAATATATAAAAGTATATGATTTGCGTCAAAATAAAGGAAGATATGATGATATTGTATTTACTATTGACAAGAGGAATAATTAAGGATATTATTCCTGTTTTTCCCATACTTCATAAAAACATTCTCTTACATTATCAAAAATTGGCATTTTATACTCAATGCTTAATGATTTGACATAAACACGTTTAAAATTAAATTTTTTAAACTCTTCATCAACAAAAAGTTTATGATTAAAATTATTTAGAAAATCATTCTCTATTATAATTTTTTTAAAATTTTCTAAAAATGTAGGTTCATCACGAAGTATATAATACAAGGCGCCTTCACAATCTGCGACTAATGTATCAAATATCATATTATCATATTTATTTTTAATATAACTCCATGTTGCTGTTTTTATTATTGACCATGTTTCTAATTCTTCATTATTCATTTCATTCACAGGTACAGTATCCCACCCCTTTTGATATAATTCACATTTAGATATCGCACAATCTTCAATATGAAAATTAAGATTATTTAAATCTCTATTTTCTTTTAATTGTTGTGCAATAGTATCAAAACTTTCAAATACTACTAAATTTTTACTGTCATTTAAGAGAGATGCTATTATACATGAATTTCTTCCAATATTACCTCCAAGTTCTAATACAATATCATCAGGTTTAATATACATTACAGCCATTTCTTGCTCAGGATATTCTTCTCTAAAATTACCATAATTTATTTTTAATTTACTATGTAAGTCTGTTAATTTATCAGTAATACTCTGTTCTACGCTCATTATATATAAAGTCTTTCTGTCTTTATATATTTATAGTTTATACATAATATATTTACTATTTTTTTTCCTATATTCATTAGAGGTTAATAATGAATTTATATTCAAATGACAACGACATCCCATCAATGAACAATATTTATAGTTCTAAATATTGGGACAAAGTCAAAGAAGACGAACAAAAACGCAGTGATAAATTATATGAACAGTCTAAAAATCCTTATAAAACAGGTATAGTTGCAAAACCTGCTTATTCAGATATGTTCGCAAGAATTGACTCTGATAATCTTGATGGTTTAAGTGAAGATAATTATGTATCATCTTTATCTGGAGAATTAATTAATAAAGGTGATTTTTCACATAATAATATGACACCATTTTTAAGAAAAAATGTAACACAAAATACTAACGTTGAAAGTATGTCATCTATGTTAGATAGTAAAACCGGAAATAATCAATTTTGGCAAAATAAAAAAGAAGTTCCATGCTTATTTAAACCTGAATTAAATATGGGAGGAAATGTATGTGGTATGAAAAATAATGATGACTTTCTAAAGTCACGAATAAATAATTCTTCACGTGTAAATAATTTTTTCCCAATAGAAAAAATAAGGGTTGGACCAGGTATCAATAAAGGGTTTGATTCAATGCCTTCAGGGGGTTTTCAGCAAATGGACACCGCAGATTATGCCAAACCTCGCAATTTAGATGATCTAAGAAGTAAAATTAATCAAAAACAATCATATTTTGAATTACCTATAACAGCGCCACCAAAAGGAACAATACAGCGAAGTGTTATAACACCCTTTAATAAAAATCGTCCTGATACAAATTATGAGGTAACCCCAGATATGTGGTTAAAAACAACAGGAGCTATTACTAAAGAAAGCATTAGACCATCTCAAAATGTAAGACCAACCGCTCGCCCTGAATTTCATGTTGATTATAGGGGGTCCGCAAATTACAGTATTAATTCACCTGGTCAAGGTGTTGAAAATGATTATGGTAAAAATAATATAATGATATATGATAATGAGCGTAATATAACAGGAACTCGAGCTGTTGTATCAAATGTAACATCTATTATTAAAGCAATTGCGGCACCTTTAATGGATGCTCTTAAATATACTATGAAAGAATATAATGTAGAGTCCGCACGTGCGGTAGGTAATCCAAGTATTCAAATACCAAGCAAAGCAACAACATATGACCCTGATAATCATATTATGAAAACAACAGTAAAAGAAACAACTATACATGACAGTGAATTAACAAATTTATCAGGTAACAAGGAAACATATTCCGCTTTAAATGATACTGCTAAGACTACTGTTAAAGAAACAACTATACATGATAGTGAATTAACAAATCTTTCAGGTAATAAAGAAACTTACACAGCATTAAATGACACCGCAAAGACGACTGTGAAAGAAACAATGATACATGATACAAATGTAGCAAATATTAAAGGAGATAAGAATGCTGGATATATATCATTTGAAGATGATGAAGCAAAGAAGACCCTAAGGCAAACATTGCCAAAAATAGATAGTATCCGTAATATAGGAGGCACAACTTACAAAGTAACATTATATAATCCGGATGAGATTGCTAAAACTACCACAAAAGAGACCATGATTAAAGGTAAGTCAGAATATGGATTTTTAGGAGGAATATTAGAAGGATTATTTGGAGGTTATTTGAGCGCAAACGTAGACCTTAAAAATACACATAAGCAATTCTTATCTGATACAAATGAATATGGAATAGCTGGGTCTAGTGGAGATTTTAGACAAATGGATAGAACCGCTGATGAAAACGCTGAAATTGATGGAACTCGTGAAGGTATTATGATAAGCGCTGGATATACCCCTAATCCAGGTAATGTTAATATTATTTCGGATCCTTCTGAGATTGAAATGTCTACAAAGAAACCATTTGAAAATAGTATAGCAGCGAGAAATACAGGCAATGTAGGAAAAGTATATCAAACAACTCCTGTATTTGACGATTGTAGTATAACAAAAATGCCTGGAATATCAAATGCTTATTCTAATAGGTTAGATAGCGATTTATTAGAATCTATCAGTACAAATGAATACGCCATTAAGATTAATCCAATTATTAAAGGTTGTAAAATATGAAAATGATATAAAGATTTACTATATTATATAGTATGTAGTGGAAATGAGAATAGTTTCCACTACAAATGTTCGCGTGGCCTAATCGGTTAGGGCGTCGCTCTTATGAAGCGAAGATTCTGGGTTCAAGTCCCAGCGTGAACAATTATTTTTATTATATAAATATATAATTTAATATATATTTATAAAATTAACTAAATAAGTTTTATGAATAAAATAGCATTTCTATTTTTAATATACGACATAATTAATCACGAAAATATATGGTTTACATTTTTTAATGGAATAAGTAAAAATAAATATAACATTTATATTCATTATAAAACAAATGATAAATTAGAATTTTTTAATGAATACAAAATTAATAAAACTGTTAATACTAAATATGCTGACATTTCTATTGTGAAAGCGCAGAATATTCTTATTAAAGAAGCATTAAAAGATAAAAATAACAAGCATTTTATATTTTTATCAGGTTCATGTATACCATTAAAATCCTTTAATTATATATATAATACTCTTGATATTAAGTATTCATATTTTCATATAGCTGACCCTGATGATTGCTTTCCAGATTGCGAAGTTGCCTTAAAATATATTCCAAAAAAACATATTAATAAAGCATCACAATGGTGTATAATTAATAGACGCCATAGTGAATTATTAATAAAAGGAACAGAAAGTGATAATAATTATTTAATATGGTTTAAAGATACTTATGCACCTGATGAACTATGTTATATATCATATTTATCATATATATATAATGGTTCATTATATAATGAACTTATATCAACATCCTATGTTTCACCACCAGAAGTAGCTACCACATTTGCGAATTGGGAGGATATGAATTATAAATATGTATCTGAAAGAGAGTTAAAAAACTATAAATATATAAACGAAGATGAATTAAAGCATTTATTAAAAAGTAAAAGTTTATTTGGAAGAAAGTTTAAACCGTCTTGTTATTATTCTCTAAATAAAAAGTTTTATTATGACAAAATTACTGACAAAGATATATAATGTTTCTAATCAATCCTATACGGAACTTCGTTAATAACATTTGAAGGACGATTAGTTATGAACATATCTTTTGGAGTATATTTTAAAAATATTTCTTTAATTATATAATTAATTATTCTTTTAGAATATGGAATTTTATTAGTAGATGTAGATGATAATTCTAATTTTATATTATTGTCTATTATATTATGTATTTCTAAAATTTGATCATTTATATGTTTAATAGGTAAATTTGGATAAAATCCCCAACCTGTTTTTTTATTCATAAACGCATAAATTATTTTAGTATAATCTTCGGATAAATTTTTGCTTTCTTCTTTTACTATATTCTTATTTTTCATATTAGTATTAATTTTTGTTGCAAAACCATAATCAAAAATAATTATATTATATTTACAAGATTTTAAATAATAATCTTTACCATCACAAATATAATGATAATATCCTATTTCATTATTTAATTGATATAGATAGTTGCCAAAATGAGAATCTCCATGAACATATCCTGCAACATTATGAAATGTCGCTATTGATATATAAGTTTGAAATATTAAATTGAATAATAATTCTTTATCTACTAATATTTCTGTTTTATTAACAAGCATTTTTAAGTCTCCGTCAGCTAGTTCATTTATACTAATAAGTTTTAACCGTGCAGCTATTCTTTTAGCACAGATGCAACTTTTATATATCATAAGAAAATGTCTTGAAAGTCTCTTTAAAAGTATGTCATTTGTTATTTTTGCCATAATATTTATTTCATTTACATTATCATCGTCATATTTCATAACCTTCGTTGCAATAGGAAATATACCTAAAAAATTTGGAATACTTGTTAAATAAATCGCACCATATTTACTTTTAGACCCTATTTTTTTTTCAAGATTTATAATATTTTTAATAGTATATCCATCAAAACCATTAAAAGTCTTTTTTTCTAAACAATCGTTATCTTTTAATAATGATAATCGTTCTTTAAGTAGATTATAACGATTAATGCGATTTATTAAAGTATACTTATTAACACCAAGTTTATCTCTAAGAAAACCCTGAATTTTTTTAACTTTATATATATCAATTGTGAATACGCGTGATTTTGAATTATATGAGGGTTTTTTAGAGCTATTGCTATTAGAACTATTAATACTTATTTTATTTCCACTAGTACTTTTTGATAATGATGATTGGCGAATTGATGTTGCGTGTGTAGCAAGAAGTGGGGATATATGTGAAGGGGACCTATGAGATGGTGATCTATGCGAAAGTGATCTATGCGAAAGTGATTTATGTGAAGGGGATCTATGAGATTGGGATCTATGAGATTGGGATATATGTGATGGGGATATATGTGATGGGGATATATGCGAAGGTGATCTATGTGAAGGTGATATATGAGAAGGTGATCTATGTGAAGGGGATCTATGCGAAGGGGATATATGAGAAGGTGATCTATGTGAAGGGGACCTATGCGAAAGTGATTTATGCGAAAGTGATTTATGTGAAGGTGATATATGCGAGGGGGATTTGTGAGGATTTTTTAAAGTTTGTAATATATGAAGCTGTTTTTTTTCAATTTTTTTTAAATAGGCACTCTTAACATATCTTTCTGTTATAGGATTAATAACGTGGTTTAATGGATTTTTTATACATTTAAAAGTTTTTAGATCTCTAACCCTATTACTTTTACATTTTTTAACACATCTATTTGTCTTTGGATTTAATTCTTTATCATCTGGGCAAATTTTTGGAGGCATATCTTCTATATAGTAAAAGTATTTTATATTATATAATGCTGGTATTTAGCTTGTGTAAAAATAAGTAAACTATAATATTTACATAACATATTTCCCATAGCACATACCTTTGCCTACCGAATAATCTGTTCTATTCAATTCAATTATCTTATTTTTTTCTAGAAGTTCCATCCATGCTTTTGTAGGACCTACATTCCACCATTGTAGCCAATATTGAGTAAACATAGTATCGTCAATTGCTACAATTGTATCTTTGTGAGCTAAATGAAAGCAATTTTCTAGATCACATCTTGCTGTTTCATAATCGTGACCGCCATCAATAAATATAAAATCAAATTTTATATCTTTATAATTTTTATAAAAGTTTGGGACACACATCTTACTATCGCCAATAATTAACGTATGTCTTTTTGGATATGTTTTATCTATATATGCTTTACCAGTTAATACATAAGGATGCTCTCCAATATCAAATGATGTTAAAGATAAATTGTCATTATTTTTTAAGAATAATTCAGCCGAATGTCCTCCATTAAAACCAATTTCCATTACATTTATATTTGGGTTATTTGTTAATTTTACTAAATCTAAATACTGTTGTGCGCAGCTAGAAATATTTCCTTCAAAATTTTCAATTTCTTTTTGATTTAAATTTTTAATCAAATACGAAGTTAAATCCTCCATATTTTAATTATAAAGTAATAATGAATTCTTATATAAAAATTTATAATAGATATAAAAATATCTAATATATATTATATAAAATGAATACTTGCTATCAAGATTGGGTACCTGTTGTTATTAAAAGTACAAATGCTGTTAAATTAAAAAATAAAGAATTACAGCAAACAGTGGAAAAACCTATGGGTAACAAGGAATTTATAAGATTAAATAATGAAGAATTACCAACACTTAATAAAATAACACACGCACAAGCGCAAGCTATTTCTATAGCAAGAAATGCCAATAAATTAAAACAAAAAGAATTAGCGGCCAAATTAGGAATTCCTGAAAAAATTATAAAAGATTATGAAAATTGTTCTATCATTAATTTTTCACCTGTCTTATACAAACGTATACTGAAAAATCTTAATGTTGACCCTAAATTATATATATAAATCATTTAATATTAATAATTATTCGCTATCATCTGAACACTCTGATGATGCAGCTGATGATCCGTCTGATCCTGAATTACCATCTGACCCACCGCTATTATAGGGTTCAAATCCCATTTTCATTGGACATGTAATATTTCTAAAAATACTAGGGTTAACATTTGTTTTTTTTATTTCATATAAATTATTATGATCATTATCAAATATTCCAAGAGACGTGAATAGATCTGTATCATCACTAAAAGCCATATAAATTACACATAATACTATTGATAATATTATTACATATATCATAATATTATTTGCTGTTAATAAGTCCTTATTAATATCGTATGGTTGAAAGTTAGGCGAACTAGTATCTCTATTTATACTATCAAAATATTGATAAGCTCCAAAAATTAGTGTTGATATAACTATTGAATATAATATATACATATCTATATATATTTTTCTATAATTCTTATATTAATTATAACGCGCACAAGAATTATTTAGGTTGCTTTTTAACAAAACAATTATTTATAAAATCTATAATATCTTTTGGTTCATTATTTAATTTATTAGCAACCTTTTTTTCTTTTTTCATATTAGTAATTATTTTTTTTAGCTCCTTTATTTCATCTTTCTTTAAATTTTCATCTTTCAATTTATTTTCATATTCATTGATATTTTTATTAATTTCACTCAATCTGTTATCATTATTATGTTGTCTATTAACATCAATCAATATATCGTTAATTACCGGATAAGCAAATTGACTACGGTCATTTGTTCTATCTATATAACTTACTAATCCTGTAATTCTATTCATAAATTCGTGTGAACCATTTTCAGTAAATAATCCATTTTCATTACAAAACATCATTTTAAAATTTTCAAAATCTTCTGGAAATCTTTCAATATTTTCTAATAATAAATTTAGTATTTTAATTGAGCTCATATGATCATCTGTAATAGGTGTAGCTGTCATAAGTAATAATTTAAGTGAATTTTTTCCAGATACTTTATATGAGTTTTGTATCATACTTTGTAGAACTTCAGGATTAGGTTTTTCCAATGCCGACAAAGATGAACTATATATTTTGTGTATTTCATCAATTATAATTAGAGTTTTTTTGAAAGGGTCTTCCGAACCATTCAAATCAACCATATGTTTATAATATTTGTTTTTGCCTTTAATTAAATTAGTGAATTGCTTATAAGATATAGGTTGAAGCCAATTTTTACCTAAAAATTCCATGCGTTTCGCTTTTGTTGATGGTAATATTTCGCCATTTTTAAGACGCTCTTGTATTATTATATTACACACATCACCAAACATATTTTTCCATATGTCTTCTTTTAATGTGTGTCTTGTTACCCATAATATCTTGTACCCTTCTCTATCAAATGTATTTGTCGCAGTTGAAATAGCTGTGCAAGTTTTACCAGAACCCACGCTATGAAATAAAAACATACCTTTATAAGGCGATTGAGGTGTTAAAAATTTTTGAACAAAATTTTGTGTATTTGAGAAAGATACTAATTTATAATCTTTTTTATCTTTGACTATATCGTCGCTAATAGAAACGCATTTATTTATAATATCTATATTATCCCATTTGTATGAAGCAAAATGTTTCTCAATATATTTATATAATTGAATATTTGTCAATTTAGTTTTAGGAGGTTCTGGTTCAAATACTTGTTTTTTATGTATTAATTTATTTTTATATTCATATATAAATCGCATCGCATCCGCATAGTTTTTATCATTAATAATATTATTTGTTTTATAATAATTTAATTTATCTATAATTTGGTCTCCGTATAATTTTAAAAAATTAATTGGGTTCATCCATATTTTATTTATAGCATCGCAAAAGTTTTGATTTTTATCTATAATATTACATAATAAAGGTTTTGGATGTTTATTATTTAAATATTCAATTAAATCATTATCTTTAATATAATTATTAACCTTATTTTTAATATTACCCATATATAATTTTTTATTCTTAACAATAATATTATCAACGCGCGCGCCAACCTTTTCAATAATAAATACAACAGCAATAATAAGTAAAGCATTCGCAGAAGGAAAATCTTCAAGCATACCTTGGCATTTCTTCTTACAATCAATTATATTATCATTAGTATATATTTTACCGCGAATATTATTAACTACTTCAATATAATCTTTGCGTTTTGATTTTTCACCTTTAATGTTATTTTTAATAATTAATGAATCATAAAAGCGATTATTCTTATCTCTTAATAAATGTAAATTTTCAGTAAGAGGAGTATCAACAGCAGAAGCAATTATAATTGCTTCAATATCAGCAATAAAATTAAATGCGCTAATATTTGTATTGCTATGTTTAAGATATAAATCATGAATAGTTATATCACTATCATATTTTATATTATATCTATAAATATTTAGAGGCCATCCTACATTCGGTATAAATGGTAGCCCTGATTGCCCACAATATCGCGTGCCTCGTCCAATAACTTGCGTATATTCAGCTTTTGTTACTAATGGTTCTAATATATGCATATATTTAACATCAAATACATCTAGACCTTCCTTATATCCGGAATCTAATATTATTATTCGTATGTTTTCGCCATTGATATTTGATGGTCGTTCGTTCATGCGTGTCATCATATTTTTTTTCAGTTTAGTTGTAAGAGGTTTTTTGTATACAGTAGAGGTTGTTAAAAGTCCAAATGTTTTGTTTTTATCTATAATATCTTGTCGTAAATCAAATTTATTTGAATATACAAGAGAGAAATCATTCGCAATTAGCGATGAAGCAACCATTTTAGCTCCATAAACGCCAGAAACATCGCTATATATTATGTGTTTATAATATTTGTTATCATTAATCATATCTTGTTCATCTAATAGATTTATCTTTTTTATCATTTCATCTATTTTTGGTGATAATAAATACAAGTCTTTTTTTACAATATCTTTATCAAATTTGAGCGAATCAAATTTATGCGCTGGTTTAACTTTTGCCCATGTTCCAGTATTACGAATACATAGTGCCTCATTAAATTTTTTACTCATTTAATGATATTCTATATAAATATAATATTTAAACTCTTGAATATTTAGAATTCTAAATATTATTTTACAAAATTATTATTGAATTTTTTGCTTTTTTATGGGATCATGCTGATAAACTTTTGTATTTTCTAGTTGTATAAGATTATATAAGATTATAAGATTATAAGATTGTAAGATTATATGGATATTCCAATTATTATTATATGCTATAATAATTATAGATATGTACAAAATACTCTATCACAACTCTTAAATATAAATAAAGAATATTACAAGAATATTATAATAATTAATAATAATAGCACATGCTTAAACACTATTGAGTATTTAAATAATGTTGATGTTCGTGTTATAAATAATAAAGAGAATTTAGGACCTTGGATTACATTTAATAATAATAAACATATATATGATATTTTACCTGATAAATTTATATTGACTGACCCTGATTTAAAATTTAATAAGAATATTCCAACAAATTTTATTGAAATATTAGCAAATTTATCTGATAAATATAAAACATCTAAAATAGGATTAGCGCTTGATATTACAGATCACGAAAAATTTTTTATAACTAATCAGCGTCCTGGTAATCTTTCAATATATGAATGGGAAAAAACCTTCTACGAATTTAAGATTGACGACGACGAATATGAATTATATGAAGCCGATACAGATACAACCTTTTTGTTAATTAATAAAAAAAATATACATATTAACAAGTTTAATATATTAGAAGATTATAATTTAAAAATCAGGATTGGTGGCAACTTTACAGCAAAGCATATACCGTGGTATATAGATAATGAATTATATAATGTATATGATAATTATATTAATAATATTAATACAACATCTATTTCATCTATGTCAAATATAATCATTACTTATATTAAAAATAAATATCTACTAATTCATAAAAATAGCAAATTATTTTTGATTGAGAAAAAATTTAATAATCCTAATCTTTCTTTTTGGAAAGATATATATGGTGAATGGGAAAATGATACTTTTAAAGTATTTGATAAATATTTATCAAAATATAAGGTATTTATTGATATAGGAGGGTGGATTGCTACAACGTCAATGTATGGATCGCGAAAATCAAAACACGTATACGCAATTGAAGCAGATAAATTCGCATTTAATGATATGGCAATCAATTTGAAAGCAAATTGCGAGAATAATTATACTTTAATCAATAAGGCAATCTATAATATTGATAATGAGAAGATAAATTTTGGTAAAAACTTTAATTACGCGACTTCACGAATTAATGACAGTATGTCGCAAACTTGTCCCAACGATGTAAATTCTAATGAATATTATGTTGTAGAAACAATTACATTAGATACTATAATTAAAAATTATGACATTGATGTTGCTGATATTTCATTAATCAAAGTAGATATTGAAGGTGGAGAAGAAAATATATTAGATGAATTGTTTGATATGCGCATTAAACATAAGGTTTCATTATATATTAGCTTTCATTATTGCTGGTGGAATGATAAAAATTTAGACAGGTTTCCATTTTTATCTGACCAAAATAAAAAAGACATTATAGCAAATCCATTTGTTTCTATACTTTTCTAATTACATTAAATAATTAACATTAAAATATTTATCAATATACTGCGACCTGTCTTAGGATTTACACCTTTTCTCATTCAAAACGATTATTTTTTTATAGTTATTTAGCTAGCATCTTTACAATGATATTAAAAATCATTATAAAAATCTTTTTTAAACAATGCTATTATTTTGTAATTATATTTATTGTCTTTTTTAAAATTTAAATATTTCATTAAATCAATAAATTTTTTATTATTCATAGCATCTTTTATTTTTTGTAAATTTTGTTTTTTATCTACAATAGCATAAGCAAATTGTGTTAATCCATAAATACCTTTATCGTCAATAATAGGGTATGTTCCAGCACCATTAGACCATATGACTTTTGGAATACCAAAGTGACCTCTAATTATATTTGAATACCAGAATTTACATCCGTTTTTTTGTGTAATTGTATAAATACAATTAAATTTATAAATTTTATTCTTATTCTCGTTCATATTATCTTTATCTGTCCCATACATACTTCTATCATATATAATTTCAACCTTTTCATTTTTAGTTAATAATTTTTGAAATGTGTTAATTTTTCCACTTGGTACAAAATCAAAGTTATTTAAGTTTATTTTATATTCTTTATTATCAATATCATTAATATTTGTTATATTGTTATTAGTTTTTATATTTTGAACTAAATAATAATCAAAATTAGTTCCGGAACCACCAAAAATTTGCTGACCTTCCTTAAAACTATTCATTGATAAATAAATTAAATTGCTCATTTTGATATAATTGAATATTTCACGATAATCACCATCTATATCTCTCCATCCAGATGGATGGACAAATAATAAATAGCCCTTTTCTTTTAATAATTCTTCATAAGACCTTTTAATAAATAAATGCCATATTGTTTGTGATTTTTTATTTTGAGGTTCTTTATATTGAAAAGGAGGGTTTCCTAAAATAATATCAAATTTGATATCAATATTTACCTTTTTAAATATGTTTTTTTTATTTGGTGAAAAATTAATGAAACTACCTTCAAATATGTTAAGTTTATAAATCTTACCACAAAATATTTTTTTCATCATAAATACATTTGTTTTATCTAATTCTACCATATAAAGCATATTTTCCAAAATATGTTTTCTTCGTTTTTCTTCATTTTCATACCCTTTTACATATTTCAATTCTTCCAACAATCTTATATAGACAGCAATCGGAAAATTGCCCATACCAGCTGCTGGGTCTAACCATTTTAGATTCGGATTTATCCATACTTCTTTGGGTAAAGTATCCAACATTTCATTAACGAGTTTCATAGGAGTAAATACCTCTCCCCTAATTTTTTTTTCAATATCTTTTGGTTTTAAGTTATCATTAATAAACACTAATAATTTATCAAGCTCATTAATATTATAAATTTTTTGTTTTCGCATCTGTATTTGTTTATTAATAGATAGTAAATCTCCTCCTTTCTGTTGTTTTGTTTCAGAAATTTTATCTACTGCTCTTCTTATCATATTATACAATTCTTCGTCTTTAATACTATTTTTTATTATTATTCTTTTTTGTAAAGTATGTAAAAATATATCTTTTAATTCAATATCTTTATCAGTATCTTTAAGGATATTAACTAAATCATAAATAAAATTATTATTTTTTTTAATATTAAATGTACATTCATTACCATCTTTATCAGTATATGATGTAATTAAAGATAATATTGATATTGTCTCGGCAAATAAATACGCCCACAATTCTATTGTAGAAGGTTTTTTTTTATCATCATTATCAACGTTTATTATAATACCTTCTATTTTTTTCTTAATCGCTCCTTTTTGAAATTTATTTTCATTTCCATCAAGATTTTTTTTATGTTGCTTTCCTTTTTCCATTTCTGTAAATAATTTTGAGATATCATAATCATGCTCAAAAATATTACTATTAAAAATATTTTTAGTTAATAATAAAATTTTAATATTTTCTGTTTTAGCATCCCAAGCATTATATAATTTTTTAAAAAATTCTTCTACATATTTTTCATACCCTTTTTTATCATGTCTATTATATTTATCAATAAACTTATGTTTATCTATATTAATCAAGTCTGCTATTAATTCATATTTTTTATCTTTATCGTTATATTTATCATAATCCAAATACATATCTGTTAAATAATCTATTGTATATAAGGTTCTTTGTGGATTTAAATCAACCATAAAGCCATATTTTTTTCTACCACAATAATTTTTTCCATTACATTCTATATTATCTTCTATCTCTGTCATACTTCTAAACAACATCTGATATATAGCATCTGATGCTGATATATTAGTAAATAAAGATACTATATCAACATTTTTTAATGAAATACCTAATTGTAATCTATTTCCAGCTAATATTATTAACCCTTCGTATTTATTATATTTAGGTTCATATAATAGTTCCTTTTCTAATTTTTCTATTTCACCTTTTATATCTTCTGCCTTGCCCATCCTTTTTACATTTTCAGGAAAATCATCTTTATTACCACCTATATTTTTATCAACAGCAATATAAAACATATAATTATTAAAAATATTTTCAAATTTTTTCTTTAATAATATAATTAATGATTTCGTAATTTTATATATGTTATATGATGGCAAAAACCACAATTGCGTTGTTTTATGTTGAGGCTGTAATGTTCGACAATTATTAGTACATATTTCTTCAATAATTGGTATTACCCCTCTTTTTTTATATTCATATTTTTTTTCATAAAAGTTTTTTTCTTTATCTCGTTCATCGTCGCCTACATAATAACCAAAATAATATTCTAATAATTGTATTAATTGATGTTCATTTATAAATGAATTATTTCCTTTTGTCATAAATAATTTATGCATATTAAAACCTACTTTTTCATTATCTCCTATTTTTTCTAATTCTTTATCAAAAAAATCTGTGTCCCATACAGATGTAAGTAATATAGGTTCAGGAAAATGTTTATACTGATTTATTATATCATCTTTATTTATTATATCATCTTTATTTTTATAATTTTTTAATATTTTATTTAATATCTTTTCTCCAAACGTATTTTTTAATCTTTTAATAGCTTCATCATATGATTTCTCATTTTTTATATTTTTTATTATTTTAATATCATTTAAATCCCATTTTATAATATTTTTATCTTCTATATCATAGCGAAGTTTAGGCTTATTATAAGTAGCTGTGACATATATCTTATAAGATTTATCTTCTTTATCTAATTGTTCAAATATTGTTTTAGCTATATGAGTAGTCATACCAAAATGTGCTTCATCAAAAAAAATAAGTTTAAAAAACATATCTTTTCCAAAAAAAGCATTAATATTCTTCTTTATATATTCTATATATTTATTATCATATTCATCATTATCATTTTTATCATCTTCTTTATCTTTAAAACCTAATCTTTGCTTTGATATTAAAAATACATTATGTTTATTTTCTTCTCCTTTTAAATCTGTAGATGATATACCTATACCATAAGTCTTTTGTGTATCTTTAACATTTATAGCAACAATATCATTATTAGCAAAATCATAATAGTCGTCATTAAACGTCTTATAATATTGGCTTAATGTTTCATTTGGCGCCGGTGTAATAATAACATAGTTATTAAAGCCGTTTGTACCATTTTTTTTATCTTTAATTACATCTGCCAAAATGGTTCCTGCCATTATAAAGGTTTTTCCAGATCGTGGTATAGCTCCTACTAAAATTTTTTTTTGCTCCTTTTCAATTAAATCTGAAATTTTTTCAATAAATAATTCTTGGTGAAATCTAGGGATAAATTTTTTCTTTTTTGTATTTAAATATTTTTCTTTAAATTCATTGACATTATCTAAATTATCTAAAAAATTATAATCTGATAATATTTTTATCAATTCTTTATAATAATTTTCTAAATTAGATAGGCCATATACATTTTCATAATTGCCAAATGGCGATATGTATTTAATTAATATTTCTGATGATTTATTGGCACCCTTTTTTTTATTATCTTTATCGTCCGTTCTTCCTTCAAGTTTATCTATTAATGTTTTTTTGTTATTTACAAATAAAAAAACATTAATTTTTTCATACCCTTCATTCTTTCTATTTTCTATTATAGTACATAATTTTTGAATATCATATTTATCAATACTTTTTTCTTTTTCAAAGTATTTTATAGAGACCAAGTTTAATATCTTTAACTTATCTTTTGTTTTAACATTAAATGTAATATCTGAATAACCTCCTGAATTACCACTAATATATCCATCTTTTAAATAATCATCTATATAATTTTCAATTTTTTTAAACTCGGAATCATCTATATTATTTATATTACCGGTACCATGGTTTATTTCATCTAAATCTTTTGTAAAATCTGTAATACCAAACTTAATACATATATCCCATAATTTTTCATATATAAACCCTTGTTTTGATTTTGTATTACCTACTAATTCTAAAGCTACTTTATCACCATCATCATCATTAAATATATTATCAATAACATCTTTGGCAGTTTTATAATTTTTTTTTCTTAATTCTTTAATAAAATCTAATATAGTTTTTTTAGTTTTTATAGAATTAATATCTTCTTGGGACTGTATATGTGGAGATTGTGGAGATTGTATTTTTGAAAACTGTGCTTTTTTGAGATTATCATCAAAGTTTTTAATTTTTTTACGATTTTTGTCTGTATCATTAAAACAATAAATTTTTGGATTTTGACTCTTATTTTCTGGATTACATATTTTACCTTCTTTTTCGCATATTTCTTTCTTTTCTTTTGTACATCTATCTTTTATAGCAGATGATTCTTTATTTGACATATATTCTAATAATATAAGATTTAATAATATATTGGTGTGATAATCTGTTTGTTTTATTAGTATATCTAATATGATAGATAATGTATATTATAAGCTTTTTTTTAATGTACTTCGCCTTCTAGACATTCTTTGGAGACTTTGGTTTAGCAATATTTTTATTTATAGCATTCTTTATCAATATACAGCGACCAGTCTTAGGATTTAATACTTTGCCATCTGGACATTTCTTTGGAGACTTTGGTTTAGCAATATTTTTATTTATAGCATTCTTTATCAATATACAGCGACCAGTCTTAGTATTTAATACTTTGCCATCTGGACATTTCTTTGGAGACTTTGGTTTAGCAATATTTTTATTTATAGCATTCTTTATCAATATACAGCGACCAGTCTTAGGATTTAATACTTTGCCATCTAGACATTCTTTGGAGACTTTGGTTTAGCAATATTTTTATTTATAGCATTCTTTATCAATATACAGCGACCTGTCTTAGGATTTAATACTTTGCCATCTGGACATTTCTTTGGAGACTTTGGTTTAGCAATATTTTTATTTATAGCATTCTTTATCAATATACAGCGACCAGTCTTAGGATTTAATACTTTGCCTTCTGGACATTTCTTTGGAGACTTAGGTTTAGCAATATTTTTATTTATAGCATTCTTTATCAATATACAGCGACCAGTCTTAGGATTTAATACTTTGCCATCTGGACATTTCTTTGGAGATTTCATTGGTTGTTTGATAGGTGACTTCAAAGCTTTCGCATCAATATCAGTAGATGTTTCAGATTTAGCATCTTTACGAACATATATTAATAGCTTTCTTCCTTTGTTAAAATTAAAGCAGATATCTTTTTTCTTTAATTTCTTTTTCAATACTTCAGGGATACATTTTGCTGTATTTAAACAAAAATCATTATTTTTAATAACATCCCAATTGTATTTCATAAGTTCGCAAGGAATTTTCCTAGTAATAATTTTATTTGCCATTACAGGATCCATACTAGTTCTCGTCCAACCATTATAAACATATTTGTTTTTTTTACAAGTAATACCTGATATAGCATGACCATTATATTTATTAATGTTCCAATTAGTTAATATTACAGAATCTAAGTTATATTCTTTACCATTATAATATATTTGTTCTTGCATAGATTTTAGATAATTTTTTTTTGATACATCGTTAATAATATTATCTGGTAAAATAACATTATATATTCTTTTTGTGTTATCATGATTATTAATAATTAATATTGGTGGTGCATAGTTATTTTCTGGACATTTTATGTATTTATCTTTAAAAGTTGTGTAGTTTTTAAAGTTTACTTCAATACTCTTCTTTTTAATTGTATAGCTTAGTAAATCATATTCCTTGTTTAAATATGAATATGCCAATGTATCATCTTGTATAGTATAATCAAATATTTTATAATCTACATTTAATAATTTATATAATTTGCCTATATAATTCTCTGGTTTAAATCCACATGAAACCTTTTTAGGATCATAAGGAAAATCTTCTTTATTTTCAATATTTAAGTATGATAATATATTTATAAACGTATCATCCTTAAACTTCTTGTAATCATCGCTTTCTTTACTCCCTACTTTTAAATATTTGTCATCCAATACATGCTTTAATAATGTAAATAATTTTTTCTTATTATTCAAAAATATTGTAAATGCCCCTTTTTTTGTATCCCAATCCTTAGATGCTTCAAGTAATATTTTTCTACTACGCTGACTGTAAAACATTGCGACAAAAGTTGCCATAAACCAGCATATAGGTCCAACTTGTTTTGGAGTTAATATTTGTGAACATATATTATGTTGCATATTTAAAACATCTATTAAATATCTATATTATTTATAAATTTTTTAAAATTAAAAATTATAAAATAATATAGTTTTCATAAAAAAAATGATATAAAACTTTAAATTAAGTTATAATAAAATGATTAAAGTTATTGTTTTAGCTGTTATTATTATGAATTATATTAATAATTCAAATGGAATAAATATCCCATATGGAAGCCCTATTTTAAAATGTAAAAGTGCGCCAAATCTGGCATTAATATATAATACAACAAATTGTAATAATGATATTATATTATGTTGTGAATTTAAATCAGTTATTAAAAATAAATATAGAAGAAATATGTATCTTCGCTCAAAAGAAAAATATAATTACGATGCTAATAAATAATATAAGAGTAAAATAAGAACATATATATAAAATATATGTATCAAACCAGCATTCGTAATAAGAAACAAAAAAGCCAATTTAACAAGGTTTCAAATAATAACTATAATATAGATAGCGAATACGAAGTATACGCGTATGTAATTAAATTATTAGGAAATTGTAGGGTTTTAGTATTATGTGATAATGGAACAGAAGCTGTCGGTGTAATAAGAGGTTCTATGAGACGGTTTAATAAACGAGTATTGATTGAGACAGGCGATATTGTTGCTGTATCTATAAGAGATTTTCAAATTGGAAAGGTTGATATTGTTCATAAATATAATGCTGAACAATGTAAAATTCTTATTAATAACAAAGAAATTTCTGATACATTAATTAATGCTTACAATAAGGTTAATATTTGTACTATTAGTAATCCTAATGATGCTAATATAATTTTTGATGATGAACCTGGTGTAGAATGTAAAAAAGCAAAGGTTGATTATGATAATATATTTTTATTCAATAGCGAAGACGAAGAAGAAGATGAAAATGATGATAGTATTTAATTTTATTTTTTATTATCTAGATTTTGAGATTTATATTAATTAATAATTAATCATATAATATGAAAAATAAAACATATATAAAATATAGAGATATAAAATATTTTATTAAATTAAAATGATATTTAGTGATGAATATACCGCATTTAATGTTGTTTATAGTAAAGATTTTTCCTTATTAAAAATAACAGGTTCTATAAAAAATCAAGTTTTATATAATAATATTATTATAATCGCACCAAACCCTATAGATAGAATGAGTAATTATTCTGGTTCAGGTCTTCCTTTTCCAAATTATGAAATTGCTTTTGAGAATACACCAAATATTCATAATATAGATAGTTCAGGTAATTTTGACATATCTTTTAAATATCCTAATAGTTTCTATATTCCGGATGGAATAAATAAGATTAAACCATCTTTATTTTTTATATTTACAGATTCAAACAATAATTCATTTCGCATTCAATATGAATTACATGATATAAATGCTCTTAGAACATTAGTTAATAGAAGTTCGCGTAAAACTCCAGAGTTTTATGGTGCGAAAGATTATATTCTTCCAATAGATACTGCTGAAAAAGTAATGTACGCATATTCACGTGCTAAAATAGAAAATGATATAGGATAATAACATAAGCCTAAAATATACTAGAATACATTTGTATTATTTTTTTGTAATAATTATAAAAATTGATTATTAGTGTTTAGCATTTATAATTAAGAACCAACTCAATAATTGATTGCCAATTCTCAATTGTCATAAACTCTTTTGTGAAAATCTGTGAATCCTCGCGCATTGATTTTGTTATTATTGTTGTCAGAAACAAAGTATTACAATGGAATTTGTCAAAATAAACTTCACACCTGACCGTATTAAATATATATTGTTCAATAATATCAAAAAAATAGTATTTGAAAATAATGGTATTATCTTTGGTGGGTTTGTCAGGGATATGATAATTAGCAACCACTATAAGACAATATATAATAATCACAATAAATATGATATTCATAAGTTTTGGAATAAATTCTACCAACCGGAAACAGCTGCGCGCGCTCTTGTTGCGCGAGATATGGATATTTGTATGTATTCGGAAGATGATATTTCAAACTTTCTTACCGCTCTTCAAGATATATTTAATACAGAAAATGGTTATTCTAACGTATCTTCCTCTATCTTATCAGTGTCTGACAGTGACCGATATTTTAATTTGCCAATCAAAATGCACAAGAAAATTAACTACACAGTTACCATAGGAAAAATTCCCTTTGTACATAGTGGCATTGAAATGTCTTTTGACTTTGACATTATAACACCTATAAATACAAAGATATCGCCTCCCTTCAATAAATTAGACTTTCTATCTAATGTATTTATTTTGACTAATTATGGTATTAGTATTTCTAATAATACAGGAACTATTATTGATACCATGAGCATTCTACAAAAACAGAAAATTACAAATATAATTATGAATGATATTGTCGAGTTTAAAACTCAGTTTTGTATTGCTAACCGCAATAATGATTATACATGCGGAGATTTTAATTACAATAAGAAGGTATTTAAGCGTATTAATAAGATGTTATTTAGAACTTTTAAATGGAATATCACAAATATGCCAATCTTGATTTGCGATTACAGGAGAAATCATACTAATTGTGATAATATTTGCTGCATCTGCCTTTCTAAGTTTACAAATAACGATATAATCATGAAAGTATATATTGATAATTCCACAAAAACAGAAAAAGTATGCTCTAACACTCACGATAAATGCCTATTTAAATACTTTGAAACACAACTAGAAGCAAGCAAAAACGAAGGACTTATTGACACAGATAGTTTTGAGTTTAGATGTCCAATGCGAAATGTAATTAATTTTAAGTTATATTCAAAAAATACTAACAAAATAATTAGTGACAAAATGAATAAATAGCAAAAATGCTAAGCAAAAAATGCTAGATAATATGGAAGGATAACTTACATGGTGTGGTATGGCATTAGGATATAATAGTTGTAGTTAGAAGGTTGTATAATATATATATTTTTTATAAATTTTAGAAAGCTTTTAATGCTTTATTAAATACACAACCAAATGTATAACTTACTAAGGATATCATACTTATAACAATTAAATTTGATATATTTGATACATAGAAAATATCGCAATGTTCTGTAATATGAAGAAATACTTCAAAAATTAATATTTTTATAAACATACCCAATATAATATCAAAACCAAATATAAACCCTAGTAAAAAGTTAACTAATATATGTGTAAATAAATATATCTGATTTTCTATAATATTATTTTTATTATTGGGATAAAAAAATATATCCAAGTTATGTATATCAAATATACATCTTATTATTGTAAAAATTAATGTAGTTGTAATAATAAGCAATAAATATACGTAAAAATAGAAGGTATCCATTTTATATTTGTAACTTATGGTATTCTAATATGATTAAATAATTTTAAATAACAATATGTTAGTTTACTAGTTTATTAATTTATATAATGTGTTTCACATTTTTCATTTGGTATATGTTTTTTATAAATTAACTCAATCTTTTTATTGATATTGCTATTAGAATAATAAAAAAGAATATGTCTTGATAATATATCCTTTACAAATACATTCTTATAATATTCTTTTATTTTGCTAGCTTTAATAGACATTATCTTTTTAAAAATTGTAGCATTTTTAACTATATCATTATTAAATAATAATTGCGCTTTGTATTCTTCATTATAAGAGTTCAAATTAAAAAATTTCTTATTTTCATACAAAACTTTAAAATAATTTTTAGCATTTTTTATGTCTTCATCTTTCATATCATAATTCTCTAAAATATTTATTGTATTTTCTAAAAATAATGACATATTTATATGTTGACATTGAGAAGTTATATTATAATATGACATTTCCGCATTATAACTATCTATATTGATAGATAATCCAATATAATAAATGATGCCAAGTTTTTTGCGAAGTATCTTGTAAAATATACCACTATTAAAGTTAAACAATATTCTTTGAATATAATATAATATTAAATGCTCATCTGAAAGGAAAGTGATCTTCTTTGATAAATGAATTACAATTGAATTATTTATATCCATATTATCATTCTTAATATTAACTATTTTTAATTTACTAATATGTTTTAGAGTTGGATATACAAGGTTTGATTTTTTATATTTAATAATTCCAAAATATTTTTTAACATTCTTAATAGTTTCATTAATTTTGTTTGAAGGGCATGTTATTGTTATAATAAGATTATCTGTATTTAAATGTTCGTTTATGTACTTAATTACTTGCTTATTATCAAAATATTTAATATTTGTTATCATATTTTTATAATCTTCAATATATGAATATTTAGGATATAGAAACTTAAACATATTAAATTTAAACTTATAATTAGAATCTGAAATAATTCTTCTATATTCTTGAATAACAGCACCCTTTTCTTTATTTATATTTTTGTCAATATAAAATTTATTAATAGCATTTGATAATATATCCATATAAAATTCTAAATCTTCACAAAGTCCTGATATATATATGCTAGTTTCATACTTAGTTACATAAGCATTTGTCATCCCTCCGCGTCTATATATTTCATTATTTATGTATGTTACATTTTTATATTTTGTTGATGTTAAACGCGCTAGTAAATGTTCGCAATAATGTGTAAGCCCTGCTTCACATTTTTTTTCTTGATAATTACCTAATAAATAATTTGCTGATATATATGCTAATTCTGTTTTCAGTGGTACTATTATAACGCGGATACCATTATTTAACTTAAATCTTTTGACATTAATATCCATATATCATCTATAATATATGTATATATTTACATATTTATTGGTTTATACAATTGAATATAGTTAAATAATATATTTATATATATGTAAATATATTCTATATATTTTAAGTTATTATAATTATTTAACATATCATATGTTAGGTATATTTCAATAAGTTTTGGTATAATAACAGTATATTTAGAAATATATGTTGTGAATATTGTAGGAACTATAATTGACGTATATAAAATAGGATTTTCAATCTTGTATGAAAGATACATGTGTATAAATTGAAGCATGTAAATAAATTTGTAAAAATAATAATCTCTTCTAAATATATTATTAATATCTATATTATTAACTGATGTATCTATCCATCTTAAATAGTGAATAAATGAAGTAGATAACAATAATACATAATAATTTGTTTTAGTAGATATAAAATACAATAATAATATATATTGTATATTATTATTACCTATATAGTATTCAATATCATGATATACCTTTGTAGTTATTATCATACTTTTTGCTAGATATTTTATATATTTATTTTGAGGTTTTAAAGTAAATAAAAAAAGTTTTCTAAATAATTTATTGTACATTATTGAAAGCTTACTTAGAATAAAACCAAATACAAAGGCCCATTTAGGATATACG
>Ga0209596_1000759_pt1 | contig 29185 bp, 58 predicted proteins | sample M_130807_MF_Meta_FD_187314 | JGI IMG/M metagenome (GOLD analysis project Ga0209596, IMG submission 187314) | Freshwater microbial communities from Lake Montjoie, Canada to study carbon cycling - M_130807_MF_MetaG (SPAdes) (version 2) | ecosystem: Environmental > Aquatic > Freshwater > Lake... | reverse complement strand
TTCGTCCTCCCTTGCAAGTTAAAGTTGATTTTATTGAAAAATACAAACAGCAAAAACTTGATGTTGCGCTATAATAAATATTAGAAAAATATCTTGAGAGATAAAATGAAAATCGCAATTACAGGACATACTAGTGGACTTGGTCTTAGCATACATAACCACTTCAAACAAAAACCTGACTGCGTGGTAACAGGAATAAGCAGAGCAACAGGGTTCGATCTAACAACTGATGCAGATAAAGTTGTTAACCTGATCAAAACAAACAAGTATGATTATTTCTTCAATAATGCATATGTTGATGCTGTTCAATCTAAACTGTTGCGGGAATTGTCTGAGCATACATGCGTAATATCATCTGGGTCTATGGCAGCAGATGCGGCACAAGTAAAACGCGAACCATATTATGTGAACAAATTTGACTTAGAATGCACACATAGATCGATTAAAAGAAATAATAAGTTACCTATGTTATTTCTTAAGATGGGGTATCTGGAGAACTATGTGGATAAAGAACCTGTCTCATATGACACAATCGTAAGTGCCATAGATTTCTGGATGCAAAATCCCAGAGTAAGTATGATTGAATTTGACAACATAAACTATTCAAAAAACTTTCCAGAAATTAACAAATATATCGAACAAAAAAATGATTGATGTTATTGGCAATATTGACATAGATCTCGTCTTAAAACAGTACACGGCGATTGAAGATCAAATACGCTGGGTGGAAATGCCACCACACCACAAACAAGCAGGATTGCAGTATGCTGAAGAAGCAGAGAATCTCTGGGCAGGTGGAACAGGAAAACTAACAGGTCTGGTAAATCCTGAGTACCAGTATAATAATTTAAATCCAGTGTTACAAGGAACCATATTCGAAGATATTATCAACGAGCATAAATTAGTAAGAACTCGTTTTATGTGGGTAAATCGTATGAGTTGCTACAGCGTGCACAGAGATCTAAGTCCTAGGATACATGTTCCAATCATTACAAATCCAGAATGTTATTTCGTGTTGAAACAAGGAACAGAAGGATTGATTGAACATCTACCAGCAGGCAAAGTTTACTGGACTGATACGCGCATACACCACACATTTATGAATTGCTCATTGGAACCAAGATTACATTTGATCGGCGTTCCCTCTTGATAGAAAAATAATTTGAATTATTTTAATTTAGGGGCTTGACATTTTCATAAAAATAGGGTAGAATGAAATATAAGATGAAAAGAGGAAATGTGAAAATGATTAAAGTTTACCAAATGCAACTGACCGACGCTGAAATCGCTGCTGTAAATAACGGCGAAACCAGTGATCGCATCAAGGCATATTTCGATCGTTCGTTTGAACGCACCTTCAAAGCATCGAATTTCGAGTACTATGACCATGTTGCTAACGTTGCGACTGATGATATGGAAGAAGCGTTCGAACTGTTGAATCTTTGGAATGATGCTACCAAGGTTGAGAAACTCGGTCCCTGCTCCTCTATGTCGGTTGGCGACATTCTTGACGTTGACGGAACTCTGTTCCGTTGCGCTTCGATGGGTTTTGATGAAATTAAAGCTTGACTTTATCTGCGTTTTAGGGTAGAATGAGTTATAGTTTGAAGAGGAAGTTTTATTATGATGAAGTATGTTTTGTTCGTTGGTGGTTTGTTTCTCGTCGCTGGTGCGGCAGGTTCGCAAGACTTCTATCAAGAGTGTCGCGCTGCCGCTGACTGCGTTGCTGGTAATCCCCCTAGTTTCCTCCTTACGATCGTCGAGATGGTCGTTGGTTTGGTTCTGATGGTGACTGGTGTTGCTATGACTTTGAATGAGGATAAAATTAATGATTGAAGATAGCACAAAAAATAACCTTCTGGAAATTATGAAGTGGGGTGGCACTGCGTGTGTTATCGTCGCTGCGACATGTCGTGCGTTTGAGTTTCATACAGTTGACCTTATCCTGTCGATTATCGGTGCTGGAGTCTGGGGCATTGCTGCCTACGAGATGAAAGATAAACCTCTGATGGTGGTCAATGGGTTCATTACCGCTATCCTTCTGTTTGGTGCTGTGCGATGAAGTTTTGGTTGATTTTTATGATTTATGCAAATGATGGTACGTTTGTCGATAAGATTGAATCGCAACATCAATCATTTGGTTCGTGTGTAGTCGCTGCAGGTAAAGAGACATTAATGCAGGTCAACACTTTCGCTAAGGTTCAGGCATGGTGTGTGTCTGACGACCACTACAATGGTGTGAAGCAGGATGAAGGCATTCCCTATGATACGATCGAGGAAGATGATCCCATCGGTGACATCATCGCCGAACTGCCATGAGTAAGTGGTCGCAACGGTTCCTAGACCTAGCAGAGCACATTGGAGAGTGGTCTCAAGACCCTCGCACACAAGTGGGCGCTGTAATTGTAGATGACCACAAGCGTGTAGTGTCGATGGGATACAATGGTTTCCCACGAGGGGTTGCTGATAAGGAAGAACGTTACAATGATCGCTCTACTAAACATCTATTCGTATGCCATGCTGAGAGAAATGCACTCGACAATGCTCCTCTCAGCGTTAAAGGATGCACAATGTATGTACCGTTACTTCCTTGTAACGAGTGTGCCAAGTCAATTATACAACATGGTATTGCGAAGGTAATCTCCTACAAGAGCAATCGTGAGGATACATTCAACTGGGATATAACTCGCATTATGTTCCAAGAAGCAGGTGTTCTGTTATATGAAGCAGAACGAGAAATTAATGAAAACGCTGGGCAACCATGGTTGCGCACATATGATGGAAAGTTGGACTAATGCCTAAGTATTTGGTAGAAACTATCAGCATGTTTCGTATGCGCTATGTCGTTGAGGCAAAGAATGCTGAGCATGCACAAGATGAAGTTACGATGAACTATGGTGGTGAACTCGCTGAGTTTTCTCAACACCATGTTGATGAATTGATCACCTCTGCTCGTGAGATCGACCGTGATGAATATCTTCGCATTTTCGATGAAGACAATGACTATCTAAAGTCTTGGTCAGAGGATCAGAAATTCAATTTCGTGAATGTGATTGACTACGGAACTCCTGATCCAGCAACGAAGGAAATCGATCCCGATCAACGTGACTGGGAATACGATGGGACTGGTGTGAAGGTTTGGAAGGGAACGCAACAAGCATATGACGAGTGATAATTATCTTTTTATTTTCATAATTCTATTGCTTTTTGCTACGATATATGGTATAGTTACTAATAAGGTCACTGCTGAAGAGCGTGACCAAATGTTAAACAGTGAGGATATGTTTCCGTGAAAGATCGCAGTAGTCCTGTAGTTCGCCGTAGCAAGTATGACCGTGATCGGAAGGCACTTGCGCTTCCAGGCATCAACTACAAGAATCACTTTTATACAGGATTCCAGTGGCCATACACTAATCGTATGGGTGTCACCTATCTCTCGACTCTGACCGAAAAGGGTTGGAAGTGCGAGTGTATGGGTTTCACGCACCATGGTAAGTGTAAGCACATTGTTCAAGCGCATGAAAGGTTGGCAGCATGATTATCGAGAACGTTGTAACATGTATGGCATGCGGAGACAGGATCGTTTCTAAACATCGTCATGACTTTGTGACCTGCACTTGTGGTGCTGTCTCAGTAGATGGTGGACAGGAGTACCTGCGTCGTGTGGGTGATTTTGGCAATGCCATGGATCACTCGTGGAGTCTACCCAATGATGTTTATGAAGCATGTGCGCAAGCAGCGCAGGATGCAGCGGACACTGGTCGGAATAGATATGGTATCGCCAATGCGGTGATGCGTAAATTGCGTGAATACGAATGCATCGTCGCAGAAGGCGAGCAGCGTGTGATGGCACAAAATCTCGATGAGATTATGGTAGTCGAGGCAGATGGATCTTTTAATCGTTATAAGAAGGTAACTGAAGATGAGTAATTATACTGTAGAACTTGATATCGAGCAGATCGACCGCATTGTTGCAGATGATTTGATTCGTTGCCGCCAGACATTCGTTAATGATCTGAGTGCTGGTAACAATATTTTTGTCTGGGGTGATTCTGCTTCAGACGACATTGAAATTCAGAAGCACATCGATGCTTTTGATGTTGTGCTCTCTTGGTATTGTACCCCTGAGCAACTAAAGGATGTTTACGGCGATGACGTACTCTCTATACAGGATTAGTGATGGTGCAGGTGATTCTGGCGGGATGAGTCTCGCCCAGATCCCTGTGTTCGACCAAGACACTGGTAAAATGGTGGATATCGAGCAAATTCATAATGCACGTCCGCAACTTGGTGCATCTATGCGTGTCGGTAGTATTGGTAGTCGGACATATGATGCAAATGACTGGTGGCAGACTACTCTGATCACTGAGATCCTTGAAGAGCGCACTGGGGAAGATGGCACAGAATATGTGCGGTTTAAGACAACCAATTCCATTTACGAATGGAGAGCGTCATAATGAACGACAAAGTTAAACAAGCACTACCATATGTAGCAGTGCTCGGCATCTCTGCCTTGGCAGTCTATGGTATTTTCAAGATTGTCGGGGAATTGAAGGATCTAGATACCACTCTTGCTTCTCTTGATTTTAATTATGAACACCAAGAAACTGATTGGGATGAACACGTATGAAAGTTTACATGGGTCCATATAGAAATCGCTGGACAACGCAGCGATTCGAAAATTGGTATATCAGCATCAAGTATGGCAACAAACAAGTTCCTTACTTTAATGGTGTCGATCTTATCGGCATTGAGGATGTAGGTGATTTAGAAAATGGTGACTGGTTGGATCGTAGTGTTCAGAAGATCTCTGATATCTGCCAGGATGTGCTTAATCTTACTGTAAACCAGATCATTGATGGAATGGATCGCAGGGTCAAGGTGCGTATCGATCATTATGATACATGGAGCATGGACCATAGTCTCGCTCTAATCATTCTGCCAATGCTAAAGCAACTGCGAAAATCAGCACACAGTTCTGGTCGAGTCGAAGATGTTGATGTTCCTGAGGAACTTCGCTCCACCTCTGTTCCTGCTGTTAAAGATTATGATATCGACGATAACTACCACAAGAGGTGGGAGTGGGTGCTAGGTGAGATGATCTGGGCATTTACACAGATACTCGATGATAACAATGACGACCTATTCTTTGACCGAATCACTATTCCAACCAAATATGACAAGCATGGACACCGTGTTCACATGGATCGTATTCAGCGTGGTACTACATTATTCGGCAAATATTATCAAGGACTATGGGACTAATGGTTAAAGAAGCAAAGGGTGGCACATTCGCACCATCAGACATTCCTATTATTCGTCGTGCATTGCACACATATCTGGTTGACATCCAGCGGATAGAGGGGTATAGTGATCGGGAACCACACCCAGACCTCAACGCAGTCGCTCTTCTATTGCATCGATTGAGTCGTCTCGAAGGATAATAAATAGATGCATGAGCGAAGAAGATATACCATTTCGACAGTATCGAAAATTAACTGTTTCTGAAAAGAGACAGAAACTGCATGTTATGATTGAAGAGATTGATGAATTTGTCTGCGAAACAATCCAGTATTGTGATGATCCGAAAGATCTAATTGCCATCGGTTCTTTGCTCCAAGTTATCTCTAAAAACATTTTGATTGCTGCTATGGAAGATAAACATAAGTGGGCAGAGTCTGTCACTCAATACACACTAGATGTTCTAGAAGATGATGTGAATGATCTTCGTCGTAAAGGACACGTTCCAGCAGAAAAATACAAGGGAATATATTACTGATGTCGTTTGTGAAAATTGGTCCTGCCTTTATCTGGCGTGGTTTTATGAAGCAAGAAGCAGAAGAGTTTATCAAGGAGCAACTTGAGAAACCTCTCACCGACAGTCAAGTCACTGGTGGATATAATTCTGGGATTAGCGAACAACGCACCTCTGAGCAGTGCATGATTAATCCTACTAATCCATATTGCCTAAAAATTAAACAAGCAATGGCACAACTCAATGATGAGATGTGGAACATCAATGTTTTCGAGCACTGCAGCGAGAACAACTTCATGCGTTATCGTGAGGGTGGCAAATTTAAGATGCACACAGACATTATCTTCCCGACAAACTATACCAACCATGTGTCTCGACCAATCCGAAAAATCAGTGCAATCGTGCTGCTATCTGATAGGCAGACATTTGAGGGTGGTAAACTCGCACTATTCGTAGACGAGAAGCGCACTTCATTCGACTTTGATCAGGGAGATCTACTGGTGTTTCCATCATATGTGAGGCACCAAGTGGACGATATTACTGGTGGTATTCGTTACTCGACCGTCCACTGGTCATATGGTGGATTTTGATGGCGTTTGAAGTTCCCCAAGAAGCATACGATCCACAGCATGAGTTTCCTAACTGGAACCACCAGTGGGCAGGTGGTGTTTACAAGGGCATCTTCACACAACAGAACAAGAACTTCTACACTGCTTTCGAGAAACTGTTTGCACAAGAGAACATTGCTCGTGTCCTAGAAATTGGCACTGCCAGTGGTGGACTCACACTTGCACTTACAGACATCACTTTTGCAAGTGGCGCAGAGGTCCGCGATGCTCCAATTACCACATATGACATCATAGAAACTCGACACGCAGATAGACTGCGCAATAGGCAAGTCGATGTTCGAGTGATGGATGCATTTGAGGATTTAGATTACATCTGTGACTACATTCAGAGTGATGGACAAACTCTCGTACTATGCGATGGTGGTAACAAAATTGCTGAGTTTAATCTATTTTCTCGTATTCTGAAGACAGATGATATTATTATGGCACATGACTACGTGATTGACAATGAATACTACGATGCATATGTCAAGGACAATGTATGGCGCTGGTGCGAGATTAAGTACAAGGATATCTCCATCGCAGTCGATGCTCATGGACTCTCCCCTTATATGGCAGATGAGTTCCAAGAAGCAGTATGGGCATGCTTCAAAAAAACCTCACAAAATTACTCAAAAATGGCTTGACAATTCTCCTAAAATGACGTATAATGTTTTTATACGTTAAGGAGATTGTTATGGCGAATAATGTTACTACTCGGGTTGCTTTTGTTTGTAACGAACAAGCAATGGAACTTGTCAATCAGTGGTCTGCTAAGATAGATACTGATCCTCACGCATCAGTAACCTCGTTGTTCGATGTTGCCAAGGAAGATATTACTTGGGACTGGATGCTAGAAAACATCGGGGCAAAATATTGCTATGTCGACATGGTATGGGACAATTGCTTGCGTGTAGTTAGTGCATGGGACTGGCCTCAGCATTTTGTGCAGTGGATGGCAGATAAGATTCTCGCACTCGATCCTGATGCGCGACTCGAGGTAGAATATGAAGATGAGTCTCCGAACTTCATTGGATACCACATCTTTACTGCTCTTGGAGATACTGGTGTATCCTTGGACTCTGACCAAATCGAAGCATTGATCCGTCGCGAGGTTCCTGCACTCGAGGAACTGGAAGAGGACAGTGACGAGTATTACGATATGCTGTGGGAAAACTCAAACGATATCTGTAATAATTGGCAGGAGCGTGGTCTAGATATATTGGTGGGACGATGATTTTTCTTGGTTTATTTTTCAGGGCACTGGCAGATGCATTCCTACTCGCACTAGGCATTGCATCTGCTCATTTTATTATCATTGGTAGTGCAATCGGACAGAGCAATTTCATCGAAATACTGCCTATTTGTTTTATCTTTGCGATAATCAATCTCTTTATTCGTCTGACAGAAATCCATAAGGCTCTTACGAAAAAAGAATAAATATGTCTTATGACCGTAACAATAAAACTCCCAACCGTAACTGAACTTGACTGTGCTGCAGCAGGTGGAGATCTATCACTCGGAAACCTTGATGGTTATTTCCGTAGCGTAGCACAATTACCAGGACAGATTAAGTCTCAGTTATCCACTGCGGTGGATGCTGCGAAAGACGACAAGTCCAGTAAGATACGAGAGGCCAAGAAACTGGCAGGTTCTATCAGTGATGCTGATGCTGCTACGATTGTTTCTACACTGGAAACTCTAACGGACGATCAGATTACTGATGTCCTAGACAAAATGACACAGGTCGAGGATTTGATCGACCAGATCGAATCATTTCTTTCACCTCGTCCATTCTCCGCTCTTCATTCTAAAGAAATAGAGGCACGATATCGTGGACGAGAGGTGTTCAAGAACATCGAGCATTTCTTCAAGAAAAAGATAGTCGAGATTCTATCCGAAATTATTGGACTGCTTGGTATCCCGACACCACTAGATATCCCGTTACCATTCTTGCCATCTGCCACGGTGGGTGACATGTTCACAGCACCTGGTAACGCAACCATCAAAGCAGCGATAGCAACAGACCCCAATGTTGCTGGATATTTTGATGTGGCGAACAAGTTTGATGGTAAACTGGGTGTCGACGTACCTGAGATGACTGCTGAGGAAGTATGGCAGAAGATCCTTAATTGGTTGAACACCACACTCAACAACTGGACACTGAGTGTAATCAATGCCATTGTCAGCGCACTGGAAAGCATCCCAGTAATTGGTCCATTAATCACCGCAGTTCTGAGCGGTGTTGATCCTACTATTGCCATTGAAATTTCAGTTAAAGCAGCAATCGAAACAGTAAAAGCAACTGCTGCTGGATACATCACCGATGCCAAAACATTAGCAGCGTCTGTCGAGAATACGACTATGACTGATACTGCAAGAGAAGCAGTCCAGCAACAGATAGATGATAAGGTAAAACTCTCACAGGATCTCATCGATGGTGGTATTGACACGCTGTTGTCTATCCAGATCCCATTGATTGGTCTTGGTGTTGGTAGCATTGCAGGTATAGATGATAAAGCAACTGAGTTGAAGAAAACGAAGGTGATCATATCTAAAGAATATCTTCTGCATCATCTAGAAGATGCTTTTGATCATTTGATTGACAAGGCAAGAATGATCTTCCGCACCAGTCTTATTGGTGCTATTTTTGACATCATTGATGCTGCCTCTGCGCTAATCAAGGCAATTCCTATTGTCTCTTCTATCTACGCATGCATCGAGAAGGTCGTAAAGATCGTTCGCGGGGAGAATCCATTTACAGCATGCGATATCCTGCAACTGGCAGTCCCACAGATATTCAACATGGGTAGTCTGACAGATGCACTTATCCCAGCAACAATCAAAAAAGAAACATCTACGTTCGGATTAATTCCAAATATCGCTTGACTTTTCTATCAATTTAAGGTAGAATGATTATATTATGAGAGGATTGACATGAACACTGCATTTACCGACGCTGAACGTGCTGAGATCGCATCCGTAAAGGATATGGCGCAACAAAAATTGCGTCTACTGATCGCTGATCTGCCAGTAGACAGTTTTCCATTATTCAAGGAGTGCATTCTGACTGGTGGATGTTTCGCGTCTCTATTCCTCAACGAAGAAGTGCATGACTGGGATGTCTTTCTCAAAGATTCTGTGACTGCCGAACGTTTCGAGTCATTCGTAATGAGCGACACTCCCACTCTGAATGAGGTTGCAGATGTTACTTTTGAATACACGACTATAACCAAAGTTGATGGTAAGTTGGTAACTGCCAATGCCATTACGTTTAAGAATGGACTGCAGGTTATTACCAGAACTGGTAAGGAACATCGCGAGACATTCGACTTTGTGCATACCATGCCATACTTTGATATGAAGACGCAGCAGTTGTTTATCTCTCGCCAGCAGTATGATGCTATCAAAAGCAAAACGTTGATTGTCAATCCAAAACATCTCGTGTTGGTGAATCAAAGGAGAGCAGATAAATTTATGACCAGAGGATGGAGTTTTCAATAATGCGCTGTAGATTAAACACCGATGACTGGCAGGATGCTGGTAAGATATATTTTGTGCATTCCCTTAAATCCCGACCAAACTCAACTGGTGTTACTCTGAATTTAGAAGATGACGATGGTAATATGTCAGAGCGAGTCGTCGCATCACACCAGATCGACTGGATCGAAGAATAATGGCAGTATATCCTAAAGGAACAGTACCATTTAAACCTATGGACTGGGACAAAGTCCCTGACTGGTCTGGTATGCCTACTGTTAATGGAACTGCGTTTAATGGAACTGTGGTTACTGGAAATCTCACTACTTCTGGTACTATCAGTCAAAGGATGCCTGGAGCACTGATCGACTACCAAATGAAATATGATCTTGATCTTGTGGAAAAAATGCACGAGGCAAAATTAAATTTGGAACTCAAGAGAGATATGGCAGTAAAACTTGCAGAAAAGATGATGGAAGACGGACACATTGTGTTCACCAAACAGACATTTCCTCAGTTAAATGAAATCCACTATCGTGCGTACACATGGGTTGGTAACAAAGATTTCATTGAACAGCAAAGAAAATTAAAATAAAGATTGACTTTTACCCAGATATATGGTATAATGTTTATAATGATTGAGAGGAAATTTGATTATGACTAAGATTGTTTTTAATGCGTGCTACGGTGGATACGGTCTCTCGGAAGCGGCGATCATGCGTTATGCTGAGATCAAGGGTATCAATATCGCTATTGGGGGGTTCTCTATATATGACATTGAACGCACCGATCCTGCTCTGGTTCAGGTCGTAGAGGAACTGGGTGAAGCGGCTAATGGTATGTCTGCTGCGCTGCGGATCGTAGAACTTCCTGCTGGCACTCTGTATCGTATCGATGAATATGATGGTAGCGAGTCTGTGATGACTCAGGATGATTATGAATGGGAGGTAGCGTGACAAATCGAGATGCTATCATTGACCATAAAATGCATGGAACAATCCTAGTGCGATGCTATGAGGATGATGTTCTTATTCGCACCATTAATGTCAGTGACCATTCACTGCGATATGCAGAGGACACTGCTGAGAACTGGATAGCAGGTATTATCAAAGAATGACCCAGATAGACAATCCATATTATACTCCAGCAGACAAGCAGTATGCCGATCTGGCAGAAGCAGTAAGACAATTCTTTGCGATGCTAGACATCGTGGAGGAATCAGACAGTGGTAGAGAATTTCATCCTATCAGCATTGGTAATTCTAGAGTTATGCTACAGGAACCAATGGAAAACATTTTAACGCAGATGAAAGAGATGAGTCGTGAGCAAAATATCTAACAGCAGTCCAGACACCAGTCTCAGAGAGTCTGAACTCGCATATGAGGCTGAGTGTGACTCTTATTGGAATGCATTGTCTGAAGATGATAAACTGATGGCATTCTATTCAGTTGTCAAAAGGATTCACCAAGCAGAGTTGATAGATGGTGGATCATATCGTTGGACTCTGTATGATGTATTTGGTTTCGGACCAGAAGCCTATGGTATTGGTATGGAATGTGGGTATATGGATCTACACAATCGAATCATGGACAAAGAAGAATATGATGCGTATAGAGCAACATGGCGTAACAAGGATGGAAGCACGCAATCATGACCAATGAAGAAATTACGGAACGACTGAATCGTATTCAAGACTACGAAGCAGCACTGATGAAGATCGAAATGTATGGACATACAAATGGCGGACGTGGATGTGGATACACCTGCGCCAACATCGCTGAAGAAGCACTTCGCAAGCATCTGTGGAAACCAGAGGCAGTCTCCGAGCAGGCAAATATCTCTCAGCAGGATGCAGATCGTGTGGTACAGGAATATCTCGATCTAAATGCATACTCTGGATTTATGCCAATAGATCTAGATGCAATCGTAGAGACCATCTGGGAGTCAACAGTCGATGATGGAATGTATGAGTGTAAGGTAAATCGCATCGGAGAACGAGAAGGTATTCTCACCGTCTTGAATGTAACCACTCAGAAAACACTACTACGAACACCAGTAGAACTCGCATATGGTGCATCATTCGGTCCAGACGTGCATGATGTTGCCTACTGGGAAGAGTTGTGCATCAATGCCATCGATGGTAAGGAATAAAAAATGTTTATTGAAATTATAGGTAAAACTGGACAGAAGCATTATATCAATGTGAACCATATTATCCGTGTAACACATACTCCTGCTATGCCAACTGCATGGCCAGAGAATGTATATTTAAGTCTATCAGATGGAATCACTGTTGATATTGATATGTCATATGAAGATGCTGTTGCTCTGGTAAATGGAGTGATATGAATGGTTCGTAACTTTCCGATTGGTGGACTCCTGCTGCTATCACTCTCTGCATGTGGTGGTGGATCGGAAACAGCATCAGTCCCGATAGTTACGATTGCTCCTGCTCCTGTTGTAACAGTTGCTCCTGCTCCACCTCCTGTATCCAACATTGCTACGTTGACTGCCAATCTGTCCGTGCGCCAGAATGGTATAGACTATTATCAGAATGGTAAATATTTTGCACTGAACCATAGTTGGGGTGCAGAGAGAATGGGTCTGGCGTATGGCAAAGACTATAATGTGACTGTCACATATGACAAAGTCGCTCTTCCGAAGGGAACGGAATTCGTCTGGGATTATCCTGACACACCATATGACAATGCACTGGTGTATGGATATCCCTCTGTTGCATTCGGTAAGACTACACTGGGATTGTCTGGATACAACATCGACAACTCCATTGCGCAGGTGAAGAATATACAGAACTGGACGCAACATTATGATGTCACACTGAAGGGTGATCTGAGGTACATGAATCTTATGTCAGATGTCTGGTTGTTCGACTCGACAGGTAAGATTGCGGCAGAGATTGTTGTCAGTAGTTATCCTGATGATCATGTCAACTACTGGTCAGACCCAAAAAACTTCTTTGGGCAGCAAGCAAATACTCACATTCATGAGATCGACATGGATAATGTAAAGTTCGATATCCTAGTCTCCAATGAATATCAAGGTGACAAGAAGATTGTATTTGTCACACCATCTGATGACAGTGTTCGTATATCTCGTGGTAATATCGACTGGATTCGAGTCCTGACTCTGTTAAAAGAACATCATGACATCAATCCTGACTGGTATGTAAAGGGAGTAGAAATGGGAGTAGAAGTCCAAGCAGGTAATGGATCAATGCTCGTGAATGACTTCTCCGTATCAATAACATATCTCGATCCTTTAACCAACTTATATGGAATTTACTAATGAAAACTAAAGAACTAAATGAACTACTTAATCTACTGAAGGTTTATGAAGAGGCACTCAGAGAAATCAAGAAATTCGGACACTCGACTGGACATGGACATGGATATACATGTGCCAATATTGCTGAGGAAGCACTGAAGAATGACAAATTATCAGAGCATCATGACATATATAATATCAGACAATGAAGAAAACTACCGTGATAGAGAGAGCATATAATGTTAGAGTGTTTAATCATGGGCGATAGTATCGCAGTTGGCACCAAGATGTTTGCACCCACTGAGTGCGTATCCCACTCCAAGGGTGGATACAACACGTGGCAGTGGAACAAACGCTGGGGTAGCACTCCACTCGAGGCAAAGACTGTAGTAATCAGTCTGGGCACCAACGACCACTCTGGTGTAAACACATATAAAGAACTACAGAAGATTCGATATCGTATTCGCTCTGTGAAGGTTGTGTGGGTCATGCCTCCGTGTAATAGTGGATTCTGTAAACCCAAGGTAAATGCCGTCGTAAAGCAGATTGCTGCACAATACAATGATGTCACCATCTCTACATCCTACGTCCAACCTGACAAAATCCATCCATCATGGCGTGGATACAAGGATCTGGTAAAGAAGTCTGGTATCTGATGACTGAACAAGAATGGAAAAAACTACCACTACCAACTGAATCACCTCTGGTTCCGTATAAGCGATATCGAGGCAGTAAGGTAACATGGTCTAGTGGCAAGACTGCCTACTACTGGGTAGAGTATCACTTTTGAATGCATGCATTCGCTGCTGGTGTTATATTGATGACTCTGGTATATACATTGGTGTAAACATTAGTGCTTTTCGCTAACATTTAGTGGGTTACACCGTTTGGTCTGTTCTTGGATCGAATGGAGCGAAATAGAGCGTGTAGAGGCATGTTGAGGTTGGTCTTAATCCGCTCCGAGAATCCGACAGGTCACGACACGCGAGAAAAAAACATCGTCGGGGCGAAATAAAGGCTTGACATTCCTCGCATTATAGAGTATAGTGGAACTATGATGATGGAGGAACTAGTAATGAACCATGATACTTTCCACGGGAATGATGATACCTTTGTGCCTTACACGCACCCTGCTGTGACTCGTGTCTACACTGCATCAGAACTCGCTCGACAGTTGGCAGAGAACCTGCTGGACCTCTCAGAGAACAACTACTCCTATGTCGCGGGATACCTCGAGACAGTGCTTGCATTGGTCGCTAAGGACGGGATCGACGAACTGGTCTCTGCAGTCGACTACACCAACCAGAAGATCGAGGTTCGTGAGTACAACAAGCGTGCTGATGCTCGGCGTCAGGCATGGGTTGACGAAGAATTCGGTGTTACTGCATAGGGAGTTTTCCTTCCTTTATCTCTCTATGTAAACTAGTCCCTCTGGCAGCGATGTCGGAGGGACATTTTTATTTGGAAAAGAACGATAAAAGGCTTGACAACATGCCAGAATCGAGGTATAATGACTATGTCGTCTATGAAATGAAATGAACTAAAGCTTATGACTAATACTGAATCACACTATGTTTATACCCTTAATGATCTCTATAAGATCTTTCAGCAGACTGATGACATTGGTCGTCTTCCGCTTCTTAATGATTGGAAGTTGATGAATCTGCCATATCTGATTAACTGGGATAACTTAATCGCTAAGACCCAGTCGCACATCGATCGGAACATTGAACTGGGTATGTGGGATGCGATGACCAAATCGCACTTTAAAAATAATTCATCTAAAACGAAATGAGGGGCTTGACTTTTCTGCAGTTTAGGGTATAGTGATAATATGATGATGAAAAAAGGAAATGAAATGTTTGAAGTTCGTAAAACCCTCGCTCCCTATGGCTTCCAGGTGATTGACACCACCACTGATGCAGTGCTGGAAACGTTCAAGCGGAAGTACCAAGCAAATGCCCATGCGTTCTACCTTGGTCAAACCACTATGAAGTCGGTTCGCAACCTGATGACGGGCAAGGAAATCGAGATCCCCGTCCATACACCTCGTGCGTGTGATCCCTCCTCCGAACTTTACTGGAGCATGTAATATGAATGAACAACGAATCCTCGCGAGTGGTCTCGCCAATGCCCCTGATGCCTTCGACTACATCTATGAGTGCATCTCTGGATCTCATGGTGAAGAACTCCGTGTGTATGTCGCCGACCTCTACAATGACGTCGCGATTGACACTCGTCTCCACCCTGATGATGATTTCGAAGATATAATTAATCATCTTCTTGATGATTTAGGGGCTTGACATTATACCGAAAATAGGGTATAGTGGAACTATGATGATGAAGAAGGAACTTGATATGGTTGATGTGCAGAGTGTGGTTGCTGAGTCGCGTGTTGTCGCTCGTGATGCAGCAGAGAAGTTCTTCCAGGAGCGACTCGGTGGTGAAGACCAGTATGCATGTGGGTTCGCATGGGTGAAGGTGTTCGAAAAGGGTTCGACCAAGTTGGGTAAGGCACTGATCGCCGCAGGGTTCAGTAAGTCCTACACTGGTGGTCTCGATATGTGGAACCCCAGCGGCATGCGGTGCCAGAATGTGGACACTCTCGAAGAAGGTGCCATCGCTGCTGCCCGTCTGCTCACTGAGAAGTTGGGTGTTAAGGCATATGCCCAGTCGCGTTTGGATTGAATAAAGGAAATATTATGCATAGTGATTACTTCTCTGTTGGATGTGAACAGGACTATATCAAGGGTCGGTCGACCAACGCACTGCTCCCACTGAACACTCCAGAGAACACACGTGATGTGCCGTGTGAGGGTTGTGAGTATATGGAGCGTTGTGCTGTGAAGAAGACTGAGTGCGTGGCATTCCGTCAATGGACTGCAGATGGTGACTACCATGATAAGGACGTGATGCGGCTCCTTCGTGTCCCTCGTGGTGTGTGAGGGGAGTAACCGTGGTGTCTCCATACAAAAGTGAGCTATGAAAAGTTGATCGAGGTACCCGAGCGTGCAAGGGGTTTAGCGTCGACTTGCTTTCACATCGATCAACACGTCATCACACATATCCTGCAGGGTAAAAAGGATTCCATATATGCCTAGACGAAAAATTTCTGCAGCCAACACAGAGTCTCCAGAGGTCACATCGAAAACACCTACGAATATATACTATGAGTATATCATACCACGTGCTACATCTGTGCTGCTCACTCGCTATGAATGGTCAAGAGGTCTTGGTCTCTCAGATAAGAACGTTAAGAAAGCGCAAGCAGCACGTCATCGTGAAGTTGCCAAGGGGTTTGCCAGAACTGAGGAAGCATAATGGAATATCAACAGTACATAGACTCTAATGGAAACACCGTGAGAATACCAAGCAAGGATGACAAGTATACTGCATCATCTATTGACTACTTGATGGATAATGGATATGGACACATCAAGGGTCATATAAACAGTCCTGATGTGGAGGCATTTAGATCTATTGTTGAAAGAATGCCACAGCACTTTCGTATGGTAGAACTGGGTTCATTATATGGTGCATCAGCAGTTACCATTACACTACTTGCCTATGAGATGGGTAAGACCTGCGACATACTTTGTATTGATACATTTGGTATGCACAATCAACTAGAAACCTTTATACAAAATACCATGGACTTTAGTAACATCACTTATCGAGAAGAGGTATTTTTTGACAGTTCATTCCAATATGATGGTGGACTGATTGACTTATACTTTGATGATGCAAGTCATGAAGAAATGCCCACATACAAGCAGTTAGTATATTGGAGCAAGTATGCCAAGAACATTGCGGTTCATGACTACATTGCTGCATGGCAAGGCAACATTGCAGCAGTGAATAGATTTGCTTCAGAGCGAGCACTGCCAGTGGAAACATTTACTCATTCTAGTGTCGTGTTAATGGAGATAGGTTAGCATAACATGTTAACAGACAACATCATTGAGAAACTGCGGGAGGTATATGATCCTGAGATATCCATTAACATATATGACCTCGGTCTTATCTACGACATCGATGTCTCTCTCCTACCTAAAGTAACCATCACTCATACACTGACCAGCGCATTTTGTCCTGCTGCAGATCATATCGTGGATGAGATTCGAAGTGCTGCTTGTGCTGTAGAGGGAGTGACTGAGTGTGATGTTATCACTACATTCATTCCAGAGTTTGGACCAGAGATGATGAGCGATGACGCGAAACTCCAGTTGGGTTTCTACTGAGGTGCAACAAAGTGTTCATTCACTGTAGTCGAAAATATGCTATCCTAGCAGAAACTCGCTGTGGTCATACCAACATGTATCACTACTTTAGTATGGAACAGTATTCTGAGACTGGATTTACCCATGATAACTGGAGAGAACATCACAATCCTATCGTAGTTCTTCGCAATCCGTTGGACCGTGTGATTTCTTCACTACCAGAGGGATTACTAAAAGCAATGCCGTTCACGTGGCAGTGGAGTTCTGACCTGATTCACGAACTAAATGATGCGTTTGTGAGTCACACTACTCCGTATATGAGGAATACTTTGCTTGGGTATAATTTTCGCATTATAGATTTTTATGATCTCGAGCAGTATATTCCACGGATGTGGGAGAAGCACCAGTCCATCCGCACGGATTCACGTGTGGAAGACCATACCGTGGCGGAGGATGTGTTTATCAAAAACGACACATATACCCTTCGGGACTTACAAGATGAAGTCGAGATCTATAACGAAATCATGGCAACCTATGAAAGAGTGTCAGTCGAGGAATGGAAAAATTTAACAAGATGAACAAGGAGTTATAATATGATTGATTTAGAAAAATTTTTAAAAGAGTTGATTGAATTTCCACCAGCATCACTGGCAGTTGAAAATGTCATCGCAGATGATTTGGTTGGACTGGATGGGTATATTCCGCTTCCGTCGCATATGGAACAGACAGGCAGGTATATCGCAAACATGTTTGTTATGCTAAAGAAAACTCGAATTGCGCCAAGGTATGTTAAAGGTGTGTATAAGGGTGTTGATTGTGTGGATTACAATATTCCCAGTAGAAAAATGCATGGGATCTATCTGATTAGTTATGATCATCCGATTGGTGAAGATCGTTCTGGATATATCGGCACCACTATCGACAACCCTCGTTCACGTCTCGGCAAGTTTGTTAAGGCAGTTGCAACAGGACAGGTTCGCGATGATGAGAATGGAGCAGCGGCGATGAAGTGGATTGCCAAGCATGGTAATAAACTTGATTATGCCTCAGCGATCTTCATTCCCATCGATCTTCCGCAGCGCAAACTTCGTGGACCAAATGGACTAGAGGGTTGGGTGATTCGGTATTTTAACGAATTGTATCCTAATTATCTTTTGAACACGAACGAGAACCCCACGCTAACGCTAGAAAAAAAGATTCCTACACCAGCATTGGAAGGAATTTAAGGGCTTGACTTTTCCAGCATTATAGGGTATAGTGGTTTATAATGATGAAGGATGTGAATATGAAAATTACGATCACGGGAATGTCGGGTAAGCGGAAGCAGATGGAGGAACTCGATCGCGCAGCACGGTTCTTCGCTCGCCAGTTGATGGATCCTCGCATGGTTCGCAATCTAGAAATCGACCTTGAAGTCTGGAAGGGTCTGGATGTCGAGGGTGAGTGCGTCGATGAAGACGGCACCAAGAACCCTCGGTATTTCACCATCGGTCTGAAGCGTCAGAATATGGAAGAGATGATCAAGACCCTCGGTCACGAGATGGTTCATGTCAAGCAGCACGCGAAGAACGAGTTGCAGGGTGGCGTGATGATTGCCGCTCGTGGTAAGATGAAAATGACAAGTCGCTGGATGGGTAAGGTTTGGAAACCCAACGGCAAGGAAGACCATTATTTCGATTCCCCATGGGAGATCGAGGCATTCGGTCGTGAGGTAGGTCTCTATCAAAAGTGGTTGGCATCAGAGGCAGCATAATGAACAGATTTCTAATTAGTGATACCCATTTTGGTCACACCAACACATGGGAGAAGTTTACGTTAGCGGATGGTAGTCCGCTGCGTCCATTCACCTCCACCGAGGAGATGGACGAGACGATGGTAGACAACTGGAATAAAACAGTTCGTCCCAATGATACAGTGTATCATCTGGGTGATGTAGTGATTGCCAAACGCAATCTGGAAACAGTGAAGCGTCTCAATGGGCGTAAGATCCTTATCCGTGGAAACCATGACATTTTCAAAGATAAGGACTATTATGAGGCAGGGTTCGAGCAGATCCATGGCGTTCGCGTGTTTGTGGATCAGTTCATCCTGTCTCATATCCCTCTGCATCCAGACTGTGTAAGCGAGCGATTCAAGCGTAACGTTCATGGGCACCTGCATGGTAATCGCATCATGCGACCAGGTATGAAGCAGTGGGTCGAAAAGCAGACTAAGACTCTCGGTACGATTGAATATGAGACCGATGTATTTCGGGCTGACTATTCTCCCGAACCAGATCCTCGTTACCTGAGTGTATGCGTGGAGCAGATTAACTACACACCGATTTCTTTTGACGATGTGTTGAAAATGACTTGACAAACCACATGGTTTATAGTATAATGGTTCTTTATTATGAAAGGTGAAATTATGGAAAATACTACATTATCTCGTTCTATCGCAGATCTTAGCAACCAAAAGACAACGGATGTCATCGGGGATCTTTATTCGATCAACCAGTTGCTTGATAGCATCATGTCTCAAGACATTCTAATCGAAGATCCGTTCGCTCGTGAGATTGTTTTGGATCGTCGTAATTTTCTCCCATATCAGAAACTGTTAGAAATCTTTTGCCGTCTTGGAGTATTTCGTCCAGGACAGATTGCAGAAATTTATACATGTTTGGTCGAGGGTGATTCTCTTCTTCCAAAGAATAGTCCTGGAGCAGATACTGTTGGTGGTATTGAAACTAAGTCGACCAAGAGTTTGTTGAAATCTGTCACTGCTAGTGGTACATATTACAATTACCGTATTGGTAATCTTGAGAACAAAGATCTCAGCAAGGTTCATGTTCAGATCACCTATGGTGGCATGCTCCAGGAGGCAATCATTGACCTTACTGGACATACTGGTAACACTCTTACCATTCCTGCCGATAAGGATGGTATTGTCAAGAAGAACACTACTTGGGGTCGTTTTTTTGCATAAGATTAATCCTGTCTATATACTAGGTAGGTTTTAATAGGAGAAATTATGGTTAAAGTTATTGTCGCTGATTCAAAACTAGATTGCGAGCATCTACTCGGTCAGTATCTAGACGAGAGTCATTTCGACGTTGTGATCAATGAGGATACAGACTGCTATAAAGAGTCTGACTCTCTGTTGGATACAGAGTTGACTGAACGCAGGATTGCGTTTAAGTTTCGGAAGAACTTTTTCTCACAGGAAGAACAGGATCAGGCATATATCGGTCTACGAGAAGCAGCAACTGAATCACAAAACCGTGGTCTGGCAGCAGGTCCACGTGGTGAGATCCTAGGAGTCGAGGGTCGCGGTGGTCGTGACTGGGTAACTGACTACGAACTCGAGATTCTAGATTTCCTGATGACAGACAAGGGTAGACTTATCGACGAACTTAGCATTGACATCATTCGTGCTAAGCATGCAGGTGCACCGCGATCTAATGCTGATGAGACACGAGGTGCTGTCTGGTTGCGCAGTCAAGTGTGTAAAGTTTATCCTGAATATTTCGGTTGGTTCGATAAGTGGGTTGACAGTCTAGAAACAAAGAGTAAAGAAGATGTCGCCAAGGAAGCAAGAAATATTGCAGAGAACTGGATTTCGACTACGAACTATGCGAAGTCTGTTTTCTCAGGTGTTGCTGGATGGTATGACCGTTATCCTAGGATTCCTTTTGGTCGTGCTACTACCTATACTCGCGATAACTTTGATAAGTTTAAGTTGTCCTTTCCTTTTCTACAGTCTCTGGACCGTGGTTTCAAGGAACTTATCCCTTCGCGCTGGAGAAACCAAAAAAATGCAGTCGACACAATCGACTCTAAGTTCGTGGTTCCCGACACCGTATTCACCACCATCACTGTCAACAAGTCTTTCCGAACAGCAGCGCATCGCGACGCTGGTGATTTTGCTGATGGTCTCAGCAATCTTCTGGTCGTTGGTAGTGGGGACTATACTGGTGGTTATCTAATATTCCCTGAATATCGGATGGCAGTAAATGTGCGTCCAGGTGATCTGTTGCTCGTAAGCAATCATGAGATTATTCACGGTAACACTGAAATCAAACTGACTCGTCCAGATGCTGAACGTATTTCTTTGGTTTGTTATCTTCGTGAGAACATGTTAGAACTTGGTTCATATGAATACGAGACAACTCGTGAGCAATATGTTATTGACCGCAGAACCAACAAGGAACACCATCACTATCGTCCACTCTGGAATGGTGTGTCTCCAGGAATGTGGGACGAGAAAGAATGGTATGACTATCTAGAAACTAAACTCGGTCGAGAAACAGTTTCTAAATATCATCCGAAAGCACATCAAACAGCATCAACTCTTGGGGATTTATTTTAATGAATTATAGTATTGCCATCCCGTCTTATCATCGCGAACATACCGTTCAAAAGAAGACGTTGAAAGTTCTTGAGTCGTATAACATCGACCCTGCTAATATTAAGATCTTTGTAAATGACGTAGAAGAAGGTGAGTATGACCGCTATGCCAATGCGCTGAAGGAAAATCCTTACGCAAAGGATATTGAGATTATTCGTGGGGTTCCAACCATTGGTGCTCAACGCAACTTCATTGAACGCTGGTATCCAGAGGGCACACGACTGATGATGTTCGATGATGACATTGAAGAAGTGCAGGTTAAGATCAGCGAACAGAAGTTGGGTCGTGTTGAAGATCTCGAGAAGGAAATTATTCAACAGGGGTTTGACGAGTGCGAAAAGGTAGGTGCTAAGACCTTTGGTATCTATGCTGCTGCTAACGCATACTTTATGAAAGATCGTGTTTACAACGAACTCTGCTATATTATCGCATCAATGTTCGGTGTTATTGTTGAGCACGATGACTATCTTGCTCGCGTAACTAACCACGGTGAAGACTACGAATACTCTCTGCGCCAATACGTAAAGAATGGTGTTCTCACTCGTCTTGACAAGTATACTGTTAAGTCTCGGTATTATAAGGAAGAAGGTGGTCTTCAAGATGTTCGCACTAAGGAATATGTTCACAGTAGTATTCAGATTATTGCTGATCTTTTCCCCGAACTATGCACCATGTATATCCGTGAGTCGACTGGGCATGCTGAATTGAAGTTACACGATCGAAACAAAAAGTATCGAAAGGTAGAATCTTCTCTCGCAGATCTGTTTTAGTATTGACTTATCCCCAGAGGTATAGTATAGTCATTTAATGATACTAGAACAATCTGACGCAGAATACATCGCAACTCGATTTGTTGATTATATGTCAAACTATAATCGCATCGATGATCACATGCGCATGAAAAAACTAGAAAGAATTAGATCTCTACCTCTTACTCTTCCAGGTTGTGAACCAGAACACATGTTGTTCTCAGATTTCGATATGCACCCTGAAGATATGGATCTAGAAATCTATGAACCTTCTCCGAGCGAATTTTCAACAATGGTGGAGATTACTTCTTCCTTTTGTAATGAGAATTCGTTCGGGAAGGAAATAAAGTTTATCGTAAGGGAAAAGAATACTGGTAAGCACGTTGGTTATTGCCGAGTTGCTAGTCCACTTATCAATTCACGACCTCGTAATGAATGGTTCGGGCAGGTTCCCGACCTAAAGGCATTTAATAGACATGCGGTGATGGGTTTTATTATCGTTCCTGCTCAACCATTCGGTTTTAATTATTTGGGTGGTAAACTGCTTGCACTTCTTTGCGCTTCTCACGAATTTCGGGAGATGTTCAATAAGAAATATGATATGGACACTTGTTTGTTCGAAACCACCTCGTTGTATGGTAATATTAAGCAAGCATCGCAGTATGATGGTCTAAAACCCTTCATTCGCTATACTGGCGACACAGTTAGCAATTTTGTTCTCGCATTTTCCGATGAATTCTGGGTTGAGACATTGGAATGGTTTGCAAGTAAAAATAATGGGCAACCTCTCTTCTCACGAGAAGGAATTGCGTCCTATAAATTGAAAATGCAGAACAAAATGATGTCTGTAATCAAAAATTCGCTTAAATATCACAATTCTACACTTCTTGACCGTTTTTCAAACGCAATTCAGGCGAATAAAGACGTTACAACCCAAAAAAGGTTCTATATTTCGACTTACGGATACGAAAATTCGCGAGATTACATCCTCGGAAAGGATAAAACACTCGTAAAGAACGTTGAAAATTTCGATAAACACTATTCCGAGAATATTATTCGTTGGTGGAAGAAGAAAGCGTCTTCTCGATACGAAAATTTGCGTTCAGACGGTCGTTTGCGTCAAGAATTAGAGGTTTGGAACGAAGAATCAATCGGAAAGATTGACATAATTCGTTGATTGTTATAAATATTCGTATGACTTACGATGTAATTTTTAATTTAATAGGAGATGTAGGATTCCCCATCGCAGCAGCGTTGCTCGCTGGGGTATTTGTGTATTTCGTCATCAACTATATCCTCGAGAGCGTCTTAAAGGCGATCAAAGGGATGCAGGGTATAATCATGGGGTTAGATAACCGAGTGAAGACCATGAACCATGATATTATTCGCGTTGATGCCGTTGTTAGTTCCGCTTTAGGTCTTAAACCAGATCTAGATAGAATCGCACGAGCAGACGGGAAGAACGATGCTCGGAGGGACTAATGGATCCACAATTAATCGCTGGATTAGTTAAACAATACGGATTCCCAATTGTTGCCGCAGTCGGCATGGGATATTTCGTTTGGTTTATTTACAAATTTGTTACTGATAGATTGATGCCGTTGATCGGCGAGACGAATGTAATTTTGATTGCGTTGATTGATCGTGTTCGTATGCTTGATAATGATTTAATTAGATTAAACCAGAAGGTGAGCGTTGTATTGCAAATAAAAGAGGATCATAGTAATGACACTAAATCTTAAGATTGAGATCCTCAAAGTATTTACCTTTGATTTAAATTTTTCTTCTGACAATAAAAAGATAAAGGAAGAGAAAGATGTCAAAACCAGTGATCCTGCTCCTGACACTACTAAGTCTAAGTAGTAGTCCAGCATTCGCAGATCCCATAGTCCAATCATTTAAGTCTCCATCCTTCACAGGTTATGGGTGGTCTTCGCACGTTCAGTCAATTGATGCGCAAGAGCGTTCGCGGGAACAGGCAATTACGGATGCAGAGGCAGCGAAAGCAGCACTGATAAGAGCAGAAGCATCGAATACTCCTCTTGCTAAGTTTATGGCGCTGTTTACCTCGCAGGTTTATGCCCAACTTGCAACACAACTTTCTAACAATTTGTTTGCCGAAGGTGGAACGTCAACCGCAGGAACATTCAATCTTGACGGAAACTCGGTAAGTTATATTAAAACTGGCACGGAAGTTAAACTAACAGTAGTCGATAAGAATGGTAACATCACGATTGTTATCGTTCCTATTGCTACATTCGCATTTTAAGGAGTAGTTGTGAAAAGACTGCTTCTTCTTCCGCTTTTTTTGGTTCTTTCTGGTTGTGTTGGTGCGCTTCATCCTGCTCTCAACCAATCATATCTTTTTAGAGAAGATGCTGAAGTAAAGCGGTTTGCAAATCCAAAACTATTTAAGAAACTACCAGAACTAGATGGTCAACCAATTCCTATCGCATTGTATTCATTCACCGATAGAACAGGTCAACGTAAACCATCATCTACCCTTGCAAGTTTCTCTACTGCGGTAACTCAAGGTGCTGACGTATATTTGATTAAGACATTACAGGATACAGGAAATGGTAAGTGGTTTGTTCCTGTGGAGCGTGTCGGTATTGATTCTCTGATCAAAGAACGTCAACTTGTTCGCCAGATGCGCGAACAAGTATCAGGCGAAAGTGCTGAACCTCTTCCTCCACTAAAAGTTGCTGGTATCATCATAGAAGGTGGTATCATTGATTACAATTCAAATATTAAAACTGGTGGTACTGGTGCTCGTTTCCTTGGCGTCGGTCCTTACCAACAATATACACAAGACCAAGTTACAATTAGTATTAGACTTGTTTCTGTCCAAACAGGTGAAGTTCTCACTTCGGTTACGGTTGAGAAAACCGTTCTTTCCACTTCCGAGGGAGTTACTGCTTTTACATTTTTCGATATGGCAACCAAAGCGTTTGAATTTGATGGACAACAAACTAGTAATGAAGCAGGTAGTTATGCGATCCGTTCTGCCATAGAAACGGCTGTTGTTGAGGTAATCAAGGATGGTGAACGTAAAGGTCTATGGAGATTTAAGCAAAAACAGGAGCAATCTAAATGAAGAAATTTGTAATAGCATTGCTGTTCGTTTCAACTTCTGCGTTCGCACAGACAGTTCTACCAACAGCACCAACCCCACCATCAATTGTAACAACTTCGCCAAATGAAACAGAGGCGAATACTGTTGCAACTACAAACAAAGTGTATATCGACCAAGAAGGTGGTAACGTAGATGTTAACATTGTTCAAACTGGTACTGCCAATGTTATTGGTTCTTTCAGCGATCGTATTTACCTACGTGGTGATAACCAAAGTGTCATCGCTATACAAACAGGTAATGGAAACCAACTATACATGGGTATTGTTTCCGACACAGGAGCCTTGGGAATCGCGGACGTAACAATCCGCCAACTTGGTGATTTAAATATTTCTACAATTCGTTGTGGAACACTAGAGACTGATTCTTCATGTAATCAACTTGACATAAATGCTAAGTTTACTGGAAATAATAATGCTTTTGTTTTCCATGGTTCGGGTGCTAATATCCGCAACTCAATGGATTTTAATGGTAACAACAACACCATTAATATAGATGCATTGTCACCAAACGCATCGCAAACTCTTTTGGTAACAGGCAACTATAATGACTTTGATGTTACACAAACTGGTACTGGTGGAACATTCGGTCACTCACTGTATGTAAATCTCTTGGGTTCTCTAAACACTATAACAACACAACAATATGGTGTTTCTGAAACGGTGATTAACATTAATAGTGTGGGATCCAATGGCACGTTCAATCTTAAAACTGGTCACTAGTTTACTTCTAGTACTTCTGTTATCGACTCCTGCGATGGCATCAATTGGATCGATAACAGATTTTAGAGGTGGTGGTGCTATCAAGCGTGGTGCCAAAACTGCACCAGCATCTAAGGGTGCTGGTGTGGAGAAACTGGATACTGTTTTAACAAACAGTCAAGGTAGATTTAGGATTACATTTAATGACTCAACTACGGTTAATATTACAGAAAACTCTCGACTTCTTGTGGATGACTTTGTGTATGATGGGGGAGGGAAATCGACGAGCAAATTGGGGTTACGAGTTGCCCTTGGAACGGTCAGATACACGTCAGGTAAAATCGCGCATACGAATGCCAAAGGTGTAAACATTCGAACACCAACTGCTACCATTGCAGTTCGTGGAACCGATTTCGTTATGTCGGTTGATGAGGTGGGTCGTTCTACGGTCGTGCTGGTTCCTGAATGCTATAACGAATTGGACATCACTAAACAAACTGCCGAATGTCCAACGGGCATGATCGAAATCATTACTGCATCTGGTGTAGTTACATTAGATAAACCATTCCAGGCAACTGTTGTAGAAAACAACTTTGCTCCTCCTGCCCAACCAATAATCATCAATCCCTTAATGAAATCTCTAGATAATAACGTTCAAATCGTTTCCCTAGAAACAGATGATGGACAAAGTTTGCTACAACTTGCCAGAGATAGTCTAAAGAAGTTTACCAATCCTTCAAGAGCAGCATCAGACGATAATAAAGATCCAGATGCAGGCACAAATGATAGTGTTGAACAAGTTGCTGCATTAGTGATACGCCAAGCAACATCACAAGAATTACTAGAAGTTTTTGCTGAATTCAATAATGGTAGTATCCCAACAGAAACAGTTTACACTAATGTATCACCAACGTTCCAAAAAAACGTTCAGGTTGGTTGGGTATATACTCGTTTGTCCGACGACAGACAACAAGCAGTAACAATCTGGTTAAATAAAGCAAATGAATTACAAGTTGTATCTGTTCAAAATGGGTTGATAGATGTTTACAACTTTGTAGACGATAAGTGGACAACATCGGGAACTGGTAGACCACAAGGTAATATCACTGTGATGCAAGAATCGGGTGCGAGATGAAAAACCTAATTTTTATTTTCTTGTTGTTTTTTTCAACACCAGCATTTGCACAATTGGTTAATGTCTCATCTGGTTCTAATATCGTTGAGTATGTTCCTTCTTCATATAATTCACCTGGAAATGAGACAGCATCTAGAGCATTTGATGGATCTGCTTCTACGAAATATCTAAACTTTGACAAACAGAACATGGGTGTGGGTATTAGATTGACTACAGGTCGACCAGTATCTTCGGTTGGATTTATTACGGCAAATGATTCTGCTGGAAGAGATCCTATGACATTTTCTCTGTTTGGATCCAACGACGGGGTAACTTGGTTTATTATAACACAGAATACCCCTACTCAGGTTTCTACGAACAGATATGCGCAATCTCCAATCACAGTTCTCTCAAATACCACAGCATACGCATATTATTTTATACAATTTCCTACGATGAGAAATACTGGAGATAATAGTATTCAGATTGGTGAGATACAACTACTTTATGATTCGGCAAGCACCGCAACATCAACTGCATCGGGTAGTATGAATCTGGGTGGTGTATCTAGTGCTACTGCACCCTCAGAAGCACCGTCATTCCCAGCAGCAACAATTAGTGCCAATCAGACTCTAAAGATCAATCAAACAAATGCGATTACGCAAAATTCTATCTACATTAATGCAACGGGATCTAACAATTCAGTTTACATTGAACAGTTCTCTAAGCAGAACCAAATCCGTGGTGTTAATGGCGCACAAGCGATGACTATCAACGGTAGTGGTAACAGCGTTACTATAAATCAGGGAACAGTTACAACACCAATCGGCAAAAACTTAGCAGAAGTTTCTGTTACTGGTAATTATAATATCGTGTCACTGACACAACAATATTCAGGTAAATACGCCGAGATTGTTACTAACGGTCTAAGCAATCAAATCTCAGCACAACAAAAAGATGCTGGAGGAAAATCGTTGTTTATCAATGCGTTAGGAAACTTTAATAATATCAGTACCTTACAAGAAGGAACTGGTAACCATTTTCTAGATATCAGTGCACCATTTGGTGGAGCAACTGTTTCTGCTACTCAATTGGGTGCGTTTGCAAAGCAATTTCAACTTTTACTAAATAGTCCTGGAATTGGTGTAACTGTCACACAAAATAATTTGACTGCCGCCGACTCTGCGAAAATGGAAATAACATGCACGACTGGACCATGTAATGGATACTCTTATACAAAAAACTAAGAAAGTTTTACTCTCACCATGGTTGGCATTGATTACTTTCGCGTTATTGTTGGTAGTAAAATTATCAAACCCATACATGGTCGAATCCGCGAGATTGAAGTTTTATGATTATTTGATGCTCGGTTCGCCGACGCAATCTGAACAAATTGTAACTGTCAATATTGGGGAGAAAGCAATTGAGAAATATGGTCAGTGGCCGTTTCCACGTGAGGTCCATGCTCAAATTATTAGCGACATTTATGGCAGAGGGGCTGCTCTTGTTGGTAGCACTATACTTATGTCTGAGTCTGATCGGATGGGGACTGATAGTGTTCTTGTAGATACGTTAAATAAATATCCCGTAGTTCTGAGTCAGACTGTAAGTGACTCTTGTTCACGGGCAAGTGCGACAATTCGGAAAACAGGCGTTGCCGTAATCGGCGATGGAGAAGCAACTGAATTTCTTCCTCAATATCCATGCGTTCTAAGTAATATCGCACCTCTTCAAGAAGCCGCAGTCGGTGTTGG
>Ga0209596_1000757_pt1 | contig 29309 bp, 16 predicted proteins | sample M_130807_MF_Meta_FD_187314 | JGI IMG/M metagenome (GOLD analysis project Ga0209596, IMG submission 187314) | Freshwater microbial communities from Lake Montjoie, Canada to study carbon cycling - M_130807_MF_MetaG (SPAdes) (version 2) | ecosystem: Environmental > Aquatic > Freshwater > Lake... | reverse complement strand
TTGATACGTCGTATAATGTAGGAAAAAGAATATACAGGCAAAACTTGCGGAACAAGAGGCAAAACTTGCGGAACAAGAGGCAAAACTTGCGGAACAAGAGGCAAAACTTGCGGAACAAGAGGCAAAACTTGCGGAACAAGATGCAAAACTTGCGGAACAAGAGGCAAAAGCCTTAGCAAAAGCTGCGGAACAAGATGCAAGAATCTCGGATCAAGACCAAAGAATCCAGGCCTTAGAGAAAATGATGTTAGATCTAATAAACAAATAAGCAAAGCTAAAACATAGTTTAATAATTTTTACAAATAAATTATTAAAAATAAAAAGAACCCATGGGTTCCGCTTTATTTACCCCTTTAAATCCCTCCTTTATAAAGGGAAGGGGTCGTAAGGCGTAAGGTTAATAAGTTTATACCCTACTATAGATTCAGGTTGAAAACCAACGTCGTATCATCCGCCAAATCGCTATCATAGTATCTCGGCGTATTAATGCACACTTTCTCTCGATTGTTCAGCGTTATCGCACTTCTTACAGGTGTTGCACCCACTTTAGGGTTGGTTCCGATTCCAATGCCTTCCGTAAAAAGTGTATTCCCAATGCATGGCCACCACGTTGTTCCATTGTTACTATAGATCATTGTATTGGTTCCTTGGCCTGCCGCTATCCAGCGTCTATCATTCCACGCAATTTTATTGCCTCTTGTAGAAAAAGTTGCCGTGCCTTGTCCTGTCCATGTTTGTCCCAAATCGGTTGATGTCGCAATTGTATTCGTGCCTTCGCCTACTGCAATTGTTGTCTGCCCATTCCAGAAAACCGAATTGGCGCTGGTTGTGAACGGTTGCGTAGCCGATGCAGTCCATCCAGTTTGGCCTGTTTCATTTGTTGTATACATGATTAAATTGGCTGTTGTTGATTTGCCTGCAATTATCCATTGAATACCAAACCATTGCACATCATTGACTGCTGTGTCCAAGGGTTTGTTGAGTCCCGTCCAAGACAGGCCATCCGCTGAATAAGCCAGTGTATTTGTTGAACCGGCGCCTCCGGCCAACCACGTGGTGCCGTTCCAATTAACGCTGAGTCCCGATGCATCGAAAGTGGTTGTGCCCAATCCGGACCAATTGATTCCGTCCTGGGACGTAGCCAAAGTATTTGTGCCTTCGCCCGTTGCGACCCATCTTGTGCCGTTCCATGCAACGTGGTTCGCTTGAATTGAGAAAATGGAGGTGCCAAGTCCGGTCCATGCAATGCCGTCATAACTGTATCCCAGTGTGTTATTTCCTTTGCCGCAAGCTATCCACATTCGGCCGTTCCAGCCTGCGTAATTTCCTTGGACTTGGAACAATGTATTACCCAACGATTTATAGAAAATCCCGTCTTTGGAAAAAGCCATTGTATTATTTCCTGTGCCTAAGGCAATGCTTGGTTGGTAAATGGTGAGTGCGCCAATATGCGGTTTTGTCCAAGACAATTGTTGGCCGGGGATATTGCCTCCCGTGTTGGTCCAAGTTGTTCCATCGTAACTTACGCGAATGCTATTGGCTGAGTTGTCTGTTTTGACCAGGTATCTTAATCCATCCCAGACCGCACCCGTGTGTCTGTAATTCTGGTTGGTTCCGCCAACAGGTGTCCAAGTTGTTCCGTCCGACGATTTCAGAAGGGCTTCCACTGAAATTGAATCTGGGTATGTTCCAATAATAAATGTAGAACCGGTTTCGTCCGCCACGATGGACTGCACTTGGCCATAAGACCCGATTGAGCGGGTGACCCAGGTAATTCCGTCCTGACTGACTGCGATTTTGGTGGATGCCGCATCATTGACCGCCGCCATGAAATAGGTATTGACCCATCGAACAGGTCCGCCGCCTACTGCGGTGGATGCAAGAGACCACGTTAGACCGTCGCTACTGTAAATAATTTGATTGGTTGTATTACCAGTTTGCACGGATACACACCATCGACTGAGCGAAGGGCTCCAGTCTATTCCTGTCACATAGTATCCACTTGTCATATAATTGGTAGCAACTGGTTTCCAATTGTATCCGTCGTAACTGAGGAGCAAATGTCTGGATGTTGCTCCATGACTAGTTCCGCCCATGAGCCAATGTGTGCCGTTCCATTCCAGCGCTTTTACGCCGGAGGGGTCCGTGTTTGCCGTGGTTATTTTGAAAGCCGATGCAAAGTCGTAAGCCACATAGGTGTTTCCGTTTTCTCCTTGGGCAAAAATTGCGTATTTGCCGTTATAAACAGCTGTACTAATATTGTCTGAAAAAAGCTGGGTCCATGTTGTTCCGCCGTTGGTCGAAACATAGTTGCCCGATATGATATTGTTGGCCGTGAATCTCAGTGGATTTTCTAATGTGGATGACGAAATGATTGCTCTTGCTGACGAAAGCCCTGCACCCGTGGTGGTTTTCCAGTTCAAGCCATCTGAGCTATACAGGATTGTTCCTAAACTGTTGGTTCCCGCAATAATGAATTTGTTGATGTGCCACGCCACTTTATGGATGGAGGTGGGCGAAGTGTTTGGTAACAGCGTAGTGCCCAAGCCAGTCCATGTTGCTCCAAAGTCGTCACTATAAGCGATTGTGTTTCCGGAACCATTTCCGACCGCCACGGTTCTGCCGCCATTGTATGCTAAGCCAGTAACTCGGGTATCAATGGGAGAGGTCGCAACTGTGAATGCGGTGGCCAAATCATTCGTGGAGAAAGCGATGTAACCTGCACCGGCTGTTGTATTTCCGGCGATTATCCATTGGCATCCATTCCACAAAATGTCGTAGATGGAATTGGCGGACGTATCAATGTTTATCCAGTTCGTTGTGCCAGTGACACTTCTGGCCAAATTGTGTTGGGCGCCATTTGAGGCACCAGCTAGCCAGTATTGGCCGTTGTACTCAATGGCTTGGCCTTGGACGGTCGCTGTGTTTCCACCAAACATTGCGTTCCCCAATCCAGTCCAGTGCAGACCGCCCAAACTGTAGGCCATGGAGTTGCCGTTGGTGGCGCTTCCTGTCGCCAAAAACAAAGATGCACCACGAGGACCGTATCCGCCCCATTTGACTTTGTTGCATATTGTGATTGTATTTCCGCCGGAGTACCACGTGGTGCCATTGTCACTGTAGGCAAGCGAATCGCTTGCATTAGAACCTCCGGCCACATAGATAGTTCCATTGTATTCCAGTGTATTGATGTTACTTAATGAAATATTCGTTGTGGATTGGTACCAGTTGATTCCGTTGTTGCTGAACGTGAGTGAATTTCCGCCGACAATAAATTGTGGAGACACATTTTTGCCGATTGTGTAAGTAGTGGTCATGGACGTGAATCCACTGGTTCTGGCGGAATAAGATGCATTGTCGTCGTGGATATAGGATTTGGTGGTGACTGTTCTCGAGTACAAGTTGTTTGTGGGGTCGTGGCGGTCGCTTATTTCAAAGGTTGAGACAGGGAAGGTCACCAAGTCTGTTGTGAATGTGAGTGGCGGACCTTGAACACCGGTTGGGCCCGTTGTGCCGGTGGGGCCGATTGGTCCCGTAGTTCCGGTGGGTCCCGTTGTGCCTGTATTACCTTTTGGTCCAATTCCTGTGGGGCCGGTTGTGCCGGTTTGACCGGTTTGGCCAGTTTGGCCTGTTGTTCCGGTTGGGCCTGTTGTGCCGGTGTTGCCGGTTAAACCTGTTGGTCCAGTTGTTCCAGTTGTGCCGGTATTGCCGGTTGAGCTGGGACCTGTGGGGCCGGTATTTCCGGTGTTGCCGGTTCTTCCTGTGGGACCGGTGGCACCTGTTGTTCCCGTATTACCTGTAGGACCTGTATTTCCGGTGTCGCCTGTTCTGCCAGTAGGACCTGTTGTTCCAGTTGGGCCAGTATTACCAGTTAGACCGGGACCGGTTATGCCGGTTGCACCAGTTTGGCCAGTTGGGCCAGTTGGGCCAGTGGTGCCTTGTTGACCAGTATCACCCGTTATGCCGGTTGCACCAGTTTGACCTGTGGGGCCCGTGGGACCTGTGGGACCAAATGTGCCGGTGGGGCCTGTTATGCCCGTTGAACCAGTTGTGCCTGTATGGCCTGTTGTGCCGGTTGTGCCGGTTTGGCCGGTTGTGCCTGTTGTGCCTGTTTGGCCGGTTGTTCCTGTTTGACCCGTTGTTCCGGTTGTTCCAGTTGTGCCGGTTGTTCCTGTTTGACCCGTTTGGCCGGTTTGACCGGTTTGACCCGTTGTTCCGGTTGTTCCGGTTGTTCCTGTTTGGCCGGTTGTGCCGGTTTGACCCGTTTGGCCTGTTTGGCCTGTGCGACCAGTTGCGCCTGTGTTGCCGGTGTCTCCAGTTGTGCCTGTTTGGCCTGTTCCTCCAGTTGCGCCGGTAGGACCTGTAACACCCGTTGAACCTGTGTTTCCTGTGTATCCGGTATATCCGGTTGCACCTGTCTCACCTGTAGGACCCGTGTATCCCATTGCACCTGTGGGACCGGTGTATCCAATTGAACCGGCAGGACCTGTGGGGCCCGTTGTACCGGTAGGACCTGTTTGACCTGTCTGGCCGGTGTTGCCGGTTTGGCCTGTTTGACCCGTGTTGCCGGTTTGGCCGGTTGTGCCGGTGGTGCCTGTTTGGCCTGTTTGACCCGTTTGACCGGTGGTGCCCGTTTGACCGGTGGTGCCCGTTTGGCCGGTTGTGCCTGTTTGGCCGGTTGTGCCTGTTTGTCCGGTGTTTCCGGTGGGGCCTGTGTCACCTGTTGTTCCAGTAGGACCTGTTGTTCCTGTTTGGCCGGTTTGGCCGGTTTGGCCTGTTCTGCCGGTTGTTCCAGTGTTGCCGGTTTGGCCGGTGTATCCAATTCCTGTAGGACCGGTTTGACCTGTGCGGCCGGTTTGGCCGGTGGCACCCGTGGTTCCCGTGTCTCCTGTAGTGCCGGTTTGACCTGTTTGACCTGTGCGGCCTGTTTGGCCGGTTGCGCCTGTGGCGCCGGTGTCTCCAGTTTGGCCTGTTTGGCCCGTTTGGCCGGTGGTGCCTGTTGCACCGGTGTTTCCAGTAATACCAGTGGGACCTGTTTGGCCGGTTTGTCCTGTTTGACCGGTGCGACCGGTGGTGCCTGTATGGCCAGTATCACCTGTTGTTCCTGCAGAACCTGTTGGACCTGTTGCACCAGTTCTGCCTGTTGTGCCGGTTGCACCTGTTGCGCCGGTTGGACCGGTTGCGCCGGTTGGACCTGTATTACCCGTTCTGCCGGTTTGGCCAGTTGCGCCTGTATTACCGGTATCTCCAGTTGGCCCGGTTGTGCCGGTTTGTCCGGTTTGGCCGGTGCGGCCGGTGGTGCCTGTGTTTCCAGTGTCTCCAGTGGGGCCAGCAATACCTGTTGAACCTGTTGTGCCCGTTTGGCCCGTGTTGCCTGTGTTGCCCGTGTTGCCTGTGTCGCCGGTTGTTCCTGTTTGGCCGGTTTGGCCTGTTCTGCCGGTTGCACCGGTGGTGCCGGTGTCTCCGGTTGGGCCCGTTGTTCCAGTTTGGCCGGTTGACCCTGTAAATCCAATTGAACCAGGAATACCTGTGGGACCTGTGGTTCCGGTATCACCGGTTTGACCGGTTGCTCCTGTAGGACCTGTTTGGCCTGTTGAGCCGGTTGTGCCTGTGGAGCCGGTGTTACCGGTGGTGCCTGTATTACCTGTTGCGCCTGTTTGGCCTGTTTGACCTGTTTGGCCGGTGTTGCCAGTGGAGCCTGTTTGACCTGTTTGGCCAGTTGAACCTGTTGACCCTGTTGTTCCAGTTGAGCCTGTATCTCCTGTTGTCCCGGTTTGGCCAGTGGTGCCTGTTTGGCCGGTTGACCCTGTGGTGCCTGTTTGGCCGGTTGACCCTGTTTGGCCAGTGGGGCCAGTATTACCGGTTGCACCTGTTGCACCAGTTGAACCAGTTGAGCCTGTGTTACCTGTTGTGCCGGTTTGACCGGTTTGGCCTGTATTACCTGTTTGACCCGTTGAGCCTGTTTCGCCAGTTGGGCCTGTTTGGCCAGTGTTTCCTGTTTGACCTGTTTGACCTGTTTGACCGGTTGTGCCTGTGGTGCCTGTGTTGCCTGTAGTGCCTGTAGTGCCGGTTGCACCTGTTTGGCCGGTTTGCCCCGTTGTGCCTGTATTACCTGTCTGGCCTGTTTGACCAGTAGGGCCAGTTTGGCCGGTTTGACCCGTTTGGCCTGTTTGGCCTGTGGAGCCTGTGTCGCCGGTTTGACCGATTGGTCCGGTTGGGCCTGTTGTGCCTGTATTACCTGTTTGGCCGGTTGTTCCTGTTTGGCCGGTTGTTCCCGTTTGGCCTGTTTGGCCGGTTGTTCCTGTTTGGCCGGTTGTTCCCGTTTGGCCTGTTTCTCCGCGGTCACCGGTTGCACCGGTTGAACCTGTTGTTCCAGTTGAACCTGTTGTGCCGGTTGTTCCAGTTTGACCGGTTGTGCCGGTTGGGCCTGTTTGACCGGTGGAGCCTGTGTCGCCGGTGTCACCGGTGTTACCTGTTTGGCCCGTTTGGCCCGTTTGGCCTGTTGCACCTGTTGCACCTGTTGTTCCAGTGGTGCCGGTTGTGCCTGTTTGGCCCGTTGCGCCGGTTGTTCCAGTTGTGCCGGTTTGGCCGGTTTGGCCGGTTGGGCCTGTGTTGCCCGTTGTGCCTGTGGCGCCAGTTGCACCTGTTAGACCGGTTTGACCCGTGGTTCCTGTGTTGCCTGTTGTGCCAGTTGTGCCGGTAGGGCCTGTTGCGCCAGTTTCACCAGTGTTGCCTGTTGTGCCTGTGTTTCCGGTTTGGCCTGTTTGACCGGTTGCACCTGTTTGGCCAGTGGGGCCTGTTTGGCCGGTTGCACCTGTATTACCTGTATTACCTGTATCACCTGTTTGGCCTGTTTGGCCGGTATTACCTGTTGCACCTGTTGCACCTGTTGTGCCGGTTGTGCCTGTTTGGCCTGTTGAACCAGTTTGGCCAGTGGGGCCGGTTGGGCCTGTATTACCTGTTTGACCGGTTTGACCTGTTGTCCCTGTTGCGCCGGTTGCACCAGTTAGACCTGTTTGACCTGTAGTGCCGGTTGTGCCGGTGTTGCCTGTTGTGCCGGTGTTGCCTGTGGGGCCTGTGTTTCCGGTGTTTCCTGTGTTTCCAGTTTGGCCGGTGTTTCCTGTATTTCCAGTGTTTCCTGTGTTTCCGGTTTGGCCTGTGGGGCCGGTTTGGCCGGTGTTTCCAGTTTGGCCTGTTTGGCCCGTTGCACCTGTATTACCGGTTGTGCCCGTTTGGCCTGTTGCGCCTGTGTTTCCGGTTACACCGGTTGAGCCCGTATTGCCCGTTGCGCCGGTTAAACCCGTTGCACCAGTTGTCCCTGTGTTTCCGGTTGTGCCTGTTGAGCCCGTATTGCCCGTTGCACCAGTAAGACCTGTTTGGCCTGTAGTTCCTGTGTCGCCGGTTGGACCTGTTTGGCCTGTTTGGCCTGTTGGGCCTGTATTACCTGTTTGGCCCGTAGTTCCTGTGTCGCCGGTTGCACCTGTGTTGCCGGTTGCACCTGTGTCGCCGGTTGTTCCAGTTGTGCCTGTGGCGCCTGTGTTTCCGGTTAATCCAGTATTACCTGTGTTGCCTGTGTTTCCAGTTTGACCGGTTTGGCCGGTTTGACCCGTGTCGCCAGTTGGGCCTGTTGACCCTGTTGACCCTGTTTGGCCTGTGGGGCCGGTGGGGCCTGTTGGGCCTGTGTTGCCGGTTTGACCTGTGTCTCCGTATGCACCAGTTATGCCGGTTTGGCCTGTATTACCGGTTTGGCCGGTTTGACCTGTTGCGCCTGTTGCGCCTGTGTTGCCTGTTGCACCAGTTTGGCCTGTTTGGCCTGTTTGGCCGGTTTGACCTGTGTCGCCTGTTGTACCAGTAGGGCCTGTTTGGCCCGTTTGGCCTGTATTACCGGTTGCACCGTAATTGCCTGTTTGACCGGTTGTGCCTGTTTGGCCCGTTTGACCCGTTGAACCGGTATCTCCTTTTGCACCAGTTGCTCCTGTGGTGCCTGTATTACCTGTTGTGCCGGTTTGACCGGTTGAACCTGTTTGGCCTGTTTGGCCGGTTTGGCCTGTTGCGCCTGTGTCTCCGGTTTCACCTTTTTGTCCGGTTGTCCCTGTTTGGCCGGTTGTGCCTGTATTACCGGTTGAACCAGTTGCACCTGTGTTGCCTGTGGGACCTGTGTCGCCCGTTGTGCCTGTTTGGCCGGTTGCGCCCGTTGCACCCGTGTCGCCGGTTGCGCCTGTGTCGCCGGTTGTGCCTGTTTGGCCGGTTGCGCCAGATATACCTTTTTCGCCTTGATAACCAGTTGAACCTGTGTTGCCAGTTTCACCTGTTTTTCCAGTTTGGCCGGTTGACCCATCAATACCTTGTCTTCCGGTTGGACCTGTTGTGCCAGTGGTGCCTGTGGTGCCTGTGGTGCCTGTGTCGCCTGTGTCGCCTGTTTGACCTGTGTTTCCAGTTGACCCATCAATACCTTGTTTTCCTGTGGGACCGGTTGCACCGGTGTCGCCGGTTGTACCAGTGTCACCGGTTTGACCCGTGGGGCCTGTATGACCCGTGTTTCCAGTTGACCCATCAATACCTTGTTTTCCGGTAGGACCTGTGGTGCCTGTTGCACCAGTGGTGCCTGTGTCGCCGGTTGTGCCTGTGTCGCCGGTTGTGCCTGTGTCGCCTGTCTGGCCGGTTTGGCCGGTTGCACCGGTGGTGCCTGTTGTGCCTGTATTACCGGTTTCACCTGTTGAACCTGTGGTGCCCGTGTTGCCTGTTGTGCCTGTTTGACCGGTTGTGCCTGTTGGGCCGGTTGTGCCTGTTTGGCCTGTTTGGCCTGTTTGGCCTGTTTGGCCGGTCTGGCCGGTGGTGCCGGTTTCACCGGTTGAACCTGTTGAACCTGTGTCGCCGGTTGTTCCGGTTTGGCCCGTTGTGCCTGTTGTGCCTGTTTGACCGGTTTGACCGGTTGTTCCTGTTGTGCCTGTTTGACCGGTTTCACCAGTTTGGCCTGTTTGGCCGGTTGTTCCAGTTTTGCCTGTTTGGCCGGTTTGACCGGTTTGGCCTGTTTGGCCTGTGGGACCTGTTTGGCCCGTGTTGCCTGTTTGGCCTGTTTGTCCAGTTGTGCCTGTTGTGCCGGTTGTTCCAGTTGACCCTGTTGTGCCTGTTGTGCCGGTTGTGCCGGTTGGACCTGTTTGGCCGGTTGGGCCTGTGTTGCCCGTTGTGCCTGTTTGGCCAGTTGGACCTGTTTGGCCTGTTTGGCCGGTTTGTCCGGTTTGGCCTGTTTGGCCGGTTTGTCCGGTTTGGCCGGTTGTGCCTGTATTACCAGTTTCACCTGTTGAGCCGGTTTGACCTGTTGCACCTGTTTGGCCGGTTTGACCTGTTGGGCCTGTATTACCTGTTTGGCCTGTGGTGCCGGTTGCACCGGTGGTACCTGTGTCGCCTGTTGTACCGGTTGCACCTGTTGAGCCGGTGGTGCCTGTTTGGCCGGTATGGCCGGTTTGGCCGGTTGTGCCTGTTGTGCCTGTATGACCTGTTTGGCCGGTTGAGCCTGTATGACCGGTTGAGCCAGTTTGACCCGTTGTACCAGTTGGTCCTGTTTGACCTGTGTCACCAGTTTGGCCGGTTTGGCCGGTGTGACCTGTATGGCCTGTATTACCTGTCTGGCCAGTTTGACCGGTTGCACCAGTTTGACCGGTTTGGCCGGTAGGTCCCGTAGTGCCTGTTGTTCCAGTTTGGCCTGTTTGACCGGTTTCACCGGTTGTGCCTGTTTGGCCCGTGGAACCCGTTGTTCCAGTTGTGCCTGTTGTGCCTGTATGACCTGTTTGGCCGGTTGAGCCTGTTGATCCGGTTGCGCCTGTTGTGCCTGTTTGACCGGTTTGGCCGGTTTGGCCGGTTTGGCCGGTGGGGCCTGTATTACCGGTGGGGCCGGTTGTGCCTGTGGTGCCTGTTTGGCCTGTGGTGCCGGTTTGACCTGTCTGGCCTGTTTGACCCGTATGGCCGGTTGCACCCGTTTGGCCTGTGGTGCCGGTTGTGCCTGTTGTTCCGGTTGGACCAGTTTGGCCTGTTGTGCCCGTTTGGCCCGTTTGGCCGGTTGTGCCTGTTTGGCCTGTATTACCTGTCTGGCCTGTATTACCTGTCTGGCCTGTTGTGCCTGTTTGGCCTGTTGTGCCTGTTTGGCCTGTTGTGCCTGTTTGGCCTGTTTGACCTGTTTGGCCGGTTTGACCTGTTTGGCCGGTTTGACCTGTATTACCTGTTTGACCTGTTTGGCCTGTTTGACCGGTTTGGCCCGTTTGGCCCGTTTGGCCGGTTGTGCCGGTTGAACCAGTTGTACCAGTTTGGCCTGTATTACCAGTTTCACCTCTTGTGCCTGTATTACCAGTTTGGCCGGTTTGGCCGGTTTGCCCTGTTTGGCCGGTATTACCTGTATTTCCGGTTTGACCGGTTTGACCGGTTGCGCCTGTTGGGCCTGTTTGGCCGGTGGGGCCTGTTTGGCCTGTGGAGCCTGTGTTGCCAGTGGGGCCTGTAAGGCCGGTTGGGCCTGTATTACCTGTTTGACCGGTTTGACCGGTTGTGCCTGTCTCGCCGGTGGGTCCAGTTTGACCAGTTTGGCCCGTTTGGCCAGTTTGGCCTGTATTGCCTGTGTCGCCGGTGTCTCCTGTATATCCTCGAATACCTGTTGAACCAGTTGAACCAGTGTTGCCTGTAGGGCCGTCTTGGCCGTCAAATCCTTGCAGACCGGCGGGGCCGGTTGGTCCGGTTTGTCCTTTGATGTCGCCATTCAACAAGTTGCGGATTTCCGGACTCAATTTGTCTTCGGTGATTGTATCATCTTGAATATTATCGTTTTGGATGGTTTGCGTGGCAATTTTATCCGCGGTGATTGTTCCATTCTGGATTAGGTCACTTGTGATGAACCCCGTTGCAAAATTGGCGGTAGTTAGTGTGTTGAGAGCTAGGTTTGCCGAGGTGAACGAATTTAGAGCCAGTTTGTCGCCCGTGATTGTTCCATTGATGATGTGTTCATTGGAAATTGAATTGTTGGCGATTTTGTCGCCGGTTATGGCGCCGTTGGCAATTTTGGAGGACGTGATTGCATTGTCCGCGATTTTATCCACCGTGATGGCAAAGGGGGCGATTTTTTCGTTGGTTACTGCTCCATTTTGGATATTTTGCGTGTTGATGATTCCGTTTCGACTCATACTGAACGCGACCTTAATCCATTTGACTATGTAGCTATTTAATATTCCGGATTCAGGTGTTATGGTGGAAATTATAATATCGCCGTCATTCACATAAACTAAGCCGTCGCCACTAATGTCGAGGGCGTCCCATGTCTGTTGGATGTGGAAAGTACGGAGACCGTTGGTTACATTGAATGATGTATCCGTTAAAGGGTCGATTGTGCCTGAACCAATGGAAACAGTGTATCCACCACTGGTGTATGTGGCGACTGGGTCATTGTAGAGAACGCCGGTGGAGACAGTTGTTGACGGGACATTTTCGAACACGGTGGTCAGCAGGGCTTTGAGTACAGTTGTGCTGGGTTCATACAAACTAAGAAATCGGAGAGACAGGAAGGGCAGATATTTGGAATCTATTTGGTTTGGATTTCCGGGAGAAGTTTGCACGGATTTGATGGTGTGAACCACATTGGATACGTCGGTATATGTATAAAGCACTTCACCGGATGTCACGTTAAACGACATCTCCATGTTTTTATTGGTGATAGGGTTGGTGACAATGATGGTTTGATTGTCCACGTAGAGACGATGTGTGTAAATGTTGTTGAATTTTTGTCCGGTTGCACCGAGGTCATATAGGTTATTGGCAGTGGGTATGATTGCATTGTTGGATATTTCTAAAATGCCGAATCTTCCGCTTTGGAAATAACCGGCTTGGAATGGATTTGATAAGGTTCCCACATTTAATCCGGTAGTTCCTGGTATGATTGTGTTATAGACAGTTCCGCCAATTCCGCCAGTGGGTCCGAGTATGCCTTGGGGTCCTCGCGGTCCCGTATTTCCTTGTTTTAATACTCCTATTTGGGCGTCTTGGCCTCTTAGACCCGTGGGTCCTGTTGGACCCGTTGCCGATGACAATAATGTATCACTTATGCATTGTCCGCTTGAATTGGCATAACTACGGGCTTTTTTCCTATCTAAATAACCATTATATGACATTATATATTATGTATAAATTATAATGAAGTGTATTTTTATACCTTTTACACCTTTGCGCATTTAAAATGCGCAAAGGCTACCTACTTTTGCACTCATAAACCGCCGACAAGTCGGCGTTTTAAATGTGCAAAGGTGTAAGGGAAACCTACGGTTATTCAGAGAAGCTTCGCTTCTCTTACGCCCTATGTGGTCGCTTCGCTAATCCCCTTCCCTTTCATTAGAGAAAGGTTTTATTCATGAAGAAAGGTTTTCTTCTTGAAGAAAGGTTTTATTCAAGAAGAAGGACTGGTTAAACGAAGGACTAATTAAACGAAGGAACGAAGGACTGATTAAACGAATCCCAAGTTTTCTCTGATTTTATCTATATATATTTGACTGGGTGTTTGTTTAGTTTTTTCCAGCATTTGGATTAAAATAATAGCTACAGCATACGTGTCCCAACGTTTGTATGTCTCAAGCAATTTTGGCAGCGACACATTTGGTGCAATGTGGTTTTTGAAATGTTCTTTGTATTTTGGTAATGCTAAGTATGGAACTTTTTCAAAGTGGTTGGTGACTTCGTCAAAGATTTCCATTATTTTCTCTATTGAGAGATTTGTCGTATTGTGTTGAACCATGTATGAAATCAATACAATCTCTATGCACCAGGGTTTGTATTTGGTGGTGTATGCGTAGAAAATGGGTTTTAGCGAAGATAGGGTATTTTTGATAGTAGAGAAATCAATTGAAATGCCAAAATCAATTATGATTGGTTGCCCTTGTTTTGTTATAATCATGTTGTTCTCTCTCAGGTCAAAATGCACAATGTCGTGTTTGGCGAGTTTTTCCACACTCTTGCACAATTTGTTGTAGATAAAATAGATTGTTGTGAGGGAATTATGTTTTTCAATGTATTTTAATAAAGTGTCGCCTTCAATGTATCTGGTTCGGGTTGATATATAGGTTTTGTTGACGTCTTTGACAAAAGTGCATTTTTCTGCTTCTTCTCTCTTTATTTTTGCTAAATTGACCTTGCAATCTTCCAATACTGGAGAGAAATAGGATTCGTAGTTGGGGATTGTTTGGATTTTTTTTGATATGGTGATTTCGTTATTTGCTGTTCTCTCATTGGGTGAATGGATTTTTGTTATATATTTTGCGCTCAGTGGTTCGTGGTTGCAAGACATTCCTGGGTGGTAGATGCATCCATAGGTGCCTTGCGCCAAAAGAACTACGTTTGCTTTGCTTATCCCCTTTTTTGCTTCGCTTATCCCCTCCTTATTTTTCGCTTCGCTTATTGATTCCTTTTTTGCTTCGCTTATTGGTCCCTTATTTTTCGCTTCGCTTATCCCCTTTGCTTTATCTTTTTTTGATTCTTTCGGCATTATTATATATAAAACAGTGTTTTAAATATAATATTTATACTAGGTTTCCTTTATCCCAATAGATTAGGTAATTATCTATTGAATATTGCAGTGCTTTGCATGCATCTTCGTATTCTTTTTGGTATCCCGCGTTCTTAAAGTTTTGAATAATTGTGTGATATACATATTCAATATTCTTGGTGGGGCTTAGAAAATTATTCAGGATTTGACCATAGTCTCCATAGGACCTGTGTATGTCGTCGTAAAACTCATCTAGAACCTCTAGGTAAAACATTTCTTCTCCGTGACCGAAGCCTTGCATCGTTGTTTCTACAAAAATTTCTTTGAGTCTGGAGAGAATTTTGGTCCCGGGATCTGGATGGGTTACGAAGAATCCGCCGCAGGTGACCCATCTGTATCGTTCATAAAATTCTCTTTTGTGTTCAGGTTCTTTGAACTTCTTGTCGTTGCAATTCAGGATTTGGATGTGGAATTTGTCGGTTGTTCGGAGGTTGTGTAAAATTCTGGGAATTATGGATTTATCATAGTTTTCGCAAATGCGGAGGCCGTTCTTTCCATCACCGAGGTAAGCATCTATCCAGCCAAAATGTGTGGTGTTGAAAGGGTTAATGGTGATGGTTTCTTGGACAAAATCGAATTTGTTGCAGCAGATGATGTGGGACTCGGCGCATGTGCGCTCGTCTCTTGTAGGCCAGTATGTTGCGCGATTTTCTTTGACCTTTTGGAGGAATTGATAGGCCCATAGGTCTTCCAATTCTACTTGGATATATTTAGTATATTTATCCAGATTGTAGATTTGCCGTTGCATTTTTATGGCGGGGATGGTGGATTTAGAGCCGTAGATGACTAGGTAGACGGGGATTTGGAGGAGTGGACTAATAAGATTAATACATTCCTCTGTGGTGCGACATTTTTTGTTGTATTTGTTTAAATCGTAGCAGGCAGTGATTAAAGTGCAACTTGGTGGGGGATTTGTTGAAGGGAGATTCATTGATTAGATTTATTTATTTGGCGAGGTATTTTTATATTTATTTTTTGGAGGTTATTGGAACTCCTATGTTTTTTTGCAGTGTCTATAATTATATTTATACAATACTTACATCGTGTGTTAAACGTATAGATGAAACTGTTCAATCGCAACATGGTCAAATAGATAGTTTATTAAAAACTGTTGATAAACATAATGAAATTAACAAGTTGTTGGATAGAAAAACAAGAACGACCATTATGTTTCCACATTTCGTCTTTCACCTCTTCAATAACCAAAAAAGAAGAGGAAAAAGTAAGACCATCGTAGGTGAAATTCCTACTATTGATTTTACATTTTTTATTATTTTTAGCGTCTATAATGGGCGTTTTAAATGAGAAAAGGTGTAAAATAATTTAGTGTTGTTACAAACTAATTTACAAACATTTTCATAAATAATTTATTTATGAAAATATTAGTGCTTGTCATTGTCTCTTTTGACAAACCGGTTTACTATGATATGTTGCGTCTATGGAGAGAACGGAATAATGATTGTTGTGATAGATGCGATGTTTGGTTCATCCAGTGCAAGTCTGATGCCGAATGGGTCGGGGATATTGTCAATGATATAGGGGAACCGCTACGCTCATCCCCTATGACCCCTCCTTTATGCGAAAAATCAAAACAGATACAAAGCAAAGCAGACCAAAGCGATTCAAAGTTGTTTACGCTTGGGTCCGCTTCGCTTGGGTCCGCTTCGCTTGGGTCCGCTTCGCTTGGGTCCGCTTCGCTTAAGGATCGTTTTGAACTTGATATTGCGAATAAGACTTTGTTTATTCGTGGTGATGAGTGTCTTATTCCAGGCATTTTGCATAAGACTGTGGAAGCTTTGTCTTTTTTTTTACTAGAGGAGGGTTCTAACAGCCGTCAGGCCTTAAGCAAAGCGGCGCCCTTAGGGATGAGCGCAGCAGTTCCCTTTATTTGGCGGACCAACCTTTCTTCCGTCCTTGATTTTGCGGGTCTGCAGAGATATCTTGGGACAATTAATTCGTCGGGGTTTTATGGTGGATACATTGGTCTCGGGTCTTTGAACAATGGTTCTAGTACATTCTTTGCTTCTGGTGCTGGGTTCTTAATGTCTCGCGATGTTGCCGAGTACTTAGTTGAGAACAAGCAGTTTTTACGTTGGGACCTGATTGATGACGTTGCAATTGGAGCCTTGTTGGAACCCAAGTTTAGTATTGTACCCATTGAACGATGCTGGATTCAGAGTGGTGAGGAAGTAGTTGGTTCTGACGGGGTGTTCCATTATCGTTGTGAATCATATCAGCATTTGCGGACGGTGGAGTTCATGCAATATGTTGTTCGGGGTCTCAGTGAATAGGTTTGTTCATTGGATTTATTCAATGGGTCTTGCAGAGAAAGTTATCCAATGCATTTTATCCAAGTTGTATTGCAGAGAAGTAATTCAAGAATGGTTATCCTGTATTTGTTCAATGTATTTGTTCAATATCATGCAGAGAAGTAATTCAAGAATGGTTATCCTATGGGTTTATCCTATGGGTTTATCTCATGGGTCTTGCAGAGAAGTAATTCGAGAATGTTTATCCTATGGGTTTATCCTATGGGTCTTACAGAGAAGTAATTCAAGAATGGTTATCCGGTTTATCTCATGGGTCTTGCAGAGAAGTAATTCGAGAATGGTTATCCTATGGGTTTATCCTATGGGTTTATCCTATGGGTTTATCCTATGGGTTTATCCTATGGGTCTTGCAGAGAAGTAATTCAAGAATGGTTATCCTATGGGTTTATCCTATGGGTTTATCCAATATCATGCAGAGAAGTAATTCGAGAATGGTTATCCTATGGGTTTGTTGTCCTGCATCACCATGTCCCCGTCACCCAGGCAACCACCATACCGTTAATCCGGACTTTTAATCCGGACCTCTATACCGGACTCTTACCAAAGGTTTTGACAACTGTTGTCACCTAGATGATTGTAGGGGGTATCGATATCGAGAAATGAGTGGGGCATTGTTTTATAAGTAAGGTAACGATATAAAGGTTTTTTCAAATGTTTTGTTTTATTAAAAAAAACAAAACATGTAATATCTATTCGACAATGGATATTTTTGTATTTCGTGGCTTACAAATACCACGCGGATTATTTATATTTTCTTCGCTTTTAATTTTTGAAACAACCTTTCCTGAGTGATTTATTACAAGGTGTTCTTTAATTAATTGTCCAGATGTCATATATGCAATGGAATCCCATACTTCTTGTCGTGTTCCAAATAGTTTTTCATATTTTTTATAATCAATATAATAAAAATTATCTCTGTGTTTTTGAAATCGTCGTATTTTTTTTACAGTCGGTTCCTTTGGTTCCGCGGGTTTTGTCAGATCCTTATTTTTGGTAACATTATCTTTTTGTTTTAATTTTTTATTTTCATTTTTTAATATGTCAACTTCATTTTTTAATTCTTTGTTTTCACATAATAATTTTATATAATTCTCAGGAGTATATTCGATTGTTGTTATTATATTTTTTATGATTTTATCTATTTTTTCAAATGATAAATTATTAATAGATAAAAGTTCGGTATAATTTACATTTTTTATTTCAATGGCTCGTTTGTATGGTATAATTTCTTCACATTTTTTTATAGCATTTTCAATATATAATTTGTTTTCAACTTTGAATGCATTTACAAGTCTAAAGTTTGTATATGTTTTCTTGTGTTGTTCTACACGCTGTTGTAAATTATTTGAATTACCATATTTTATCAATTGTTCATTATTCTCATTTGTGTCATCTATTAAACCATAATATACACATTGTGTATTTACTGGAAACTGTTCAATAAGTGTTTTCTCTCTTAATAGTTCTTTTTCAAGTTTGTTAGATATTTTTTGGTTTTCTATTTTTTCTTTTAGTTCTACACATTCTTCTTTTATAATTTCATTCATTATATCTTCCAGTTTTATAAAATACTCGTGTATTTCATTGGCTTTTGCTGTTCCTGCCTTTATGCAAAAAAGTTTAAAGGTGCGGATATTTAATAAAAATGTTTGTTTGTTGTGACCACCTTTAGTCTCACATGATTGCTTATGTTGTGGGATAAGCAAAGTATAATCTTTATTTATCACAAAACATTTTTCTAATAATATTTTTGCATTTTGTTTTGCATGAAAACCTAACCATTTCCATATATTATCAAGGTCAATAACAAAATCATTTGTCTGATGATAGTTTAGATAACAATAAAATGACGAAACGAACAATTGTTGTTGCATTTCTGTAAATGTTTCCTTGACTTTATTTACAAAACGATTATTATAATCAGGTGAAAGGTTTAACACCGTATTATTCTCTATCAATTCTACTATATTCAATGGTGCATCCATTATTATATTTTATATTGTGCCATTTGTTTATATTCATTTTTTTGTTTTATAAGCAATCGTTAATTGGAAATGAGTTGTATGGTATAATATGGTCTCTGTAAAAACATACCAATTATCTAGTGATATATCAAACTTTTTAATCTGGACTTTTACCAAAGGTTTTGACAACTGTTGTCACCTAGATGATTGTAGGGGGTATTGATATCGAGAAATGAGTGGGGCATTGTTTTATGGGTGGGGTATTGAGTTTTGATTATAACCACATTAATGAGAGAAAAAAACATTTTTTATAATGTTTTTTTTTATTTTTTTATTTGTTTGGTTTTTCTCTATTGTTTGGTTTTTATTACAAAGGTTATGTCACTATGCTTATACAAAGGTTATGTCACTGTGCTTATACAAAGGTTATGTCACTGTGCTTATACAAAGGTTATGTCACTGTGCTTATACAAAGGTTATGTCACTGTGCTTATACAAAGGTTATGTCACTGTGCTTATACAAAGGTTATGTCACTATGCTTATACAAAGGTTATGTCACTATGCTTATACAAAGGTTATGTCACTATGCTTATACAAAGGTTTTATGCATCAGTAGTTTTTTTGTTTTTTGGTTTCTTTTCCGCTGCAGGTTTCTTTACAACTTTGGCTTTGGCGTTGGGCTTTTCCTTTTCAATGTAAACTTCTTCGACCAGATGTTCTACATTAGGTTCACCAACTGCATGGTCAAATAACTTTTGACCATCTTCTGTAAATGCCAACATTTCTGTAGATGCCAACATTTCATTTACCAACGACAATGGTGTATATACTTCAGCATTTACCGTCTTATCTTCGTCAATCGGTGTGTCAACAATCGGTGTGTCAACAATCGGTGTGTCAACAATCGGTGTGTCAACAATCGGTGTGTCAACAATCGGTTCTGTCTCTGCCTCAACAATCGGTGTGTTTGCAGGTTTCTTGACTCGTGCTCGCTTCTCTTTAACGATTGCATTGACTGCATTTTCTTCCGTATTGGCTGCTGCTGCTACTGCTTTGGCTGCTCTTGCCGCTTTGGCTTTGGCCGCTCTCGTTTCTTTGGCTTTGATAGCCTTCTCCGCTTTGGCTAGTGCTATTGCTTCCGCCTTCTCCGCTTTAGCTTGTGCTATCGCTTCCGCTTTCTCCGCTTTAGCTTGTGCTATCGCTTCCGCCTTCTCCGCTTTGGCTCTTGCAGCTGCTTCCACCTTTGCATTTGCCTTTTCCTCTTTGGCTTTGGCCGCTGCCTTGGTCTTTTCATCCTTGGCAACAATCTTTTTGTAATCATTGACCAGTTTTTTCTCTGCGGGTTTCAATTTATTTTTGCTCATAGCCAACAGAATACAATCAGAAATTGTAAGGTCTGCATACTCGGCAGGAAGGTTTTCGGGGCGTTGGATGTCAAATATTGTGTTCATTTTTCGGTTTAGTTTGTAATTAGTTATTGTCTTCTTTGTAATTTGGATTTTATGTCTTTAAATATAATGCAAAAAAAGATTTCAATTTTATAAATTTTTCAATTTTACGTGCAGATAAAAAAGTCTTTCGACTTTCTTTATATTTTTTTTATTTTTTTATATTTTTTTATATTTTTTTATATTTTTTTATATTTTTATATTTTTTTTATTTTTAGGCAAATCATTCTCTATTGATTTGCCATGCCATACGTATCACTTCGTTAGTTTGGTAGTGGTAGTAACTTAAACCAAAATCCTCAACGTTTATGTATTTGTCGTTAAAATCCTCTCTAAATATATCATCTATTGATTTGTAATACATCTCGCTGAGCCGTCTATCGAGGTCTTCCAATTCTGGAGTTGGCTGGAACAGTGGGTCATCCAAAGGTTTGAATAGCATTTCAAAGAAGGGGTCCATTGTCTTGTATGTTGTTTCATAATCGACCGGTTCAAACCTATTGCAATGCGTGTCCACCAGGTCTAGTTTTGCAAGTGGGTCTTCTTTGGGCTTTTTCAAAGGCGCAATGTAGTCATCATCGTCGCCGACATGTTTATCAATACGGGTTACGCGCCAGTTCTCTGCTGGTTCTTCAGGGTCGGGGATGTATTCTAGATTATTTATATCTACGACACCCTGCTGCTTAGTAAACCAGTCGTTGTTGTTCATTTTAGTATTTTCAGTATTTTCAGTGTTCATTTATTATTTTATGCTTGTTTAAAATTTACAAAAAAAGAGTTCAATTTTATGAGATAAAAAAGTCTTTCGACTTTTTTATTCTTTTTTATTCTTTTTTATTCTTTTTTATTCTTTTTTATTCTTTTTATTCTTTTTATTCTTTTTATTCTTTTTATTCTTTTTATTCTTTTTATTCTTTTTATTCTTTTTATTCTTTTTATTCTTTTTATTCTTTTTTTTCTTTTTATTCTTTTTATTCTTTTTATTCTTTTTATTCTTTTTATTCTTTTTATTCTTTTTATTCTTTTTTATTCTTTTTATTCTTTTTATTCTTTTTATTATTTTTTATTAATTAAGTAAAAGGTTTTATATGTGCATTTTCAATGCACATCAGCAGAATCTTTGCTCATCACGTGGTTCCCACGAATCTAGTATTTTCAAAAAGATTTTTACCATTCTTCTTCATATTGGTCGCTGATGCTAAATTCTTCGTATTCTTCATCTACAATGACACCGGCAACCACCAATTTTGCTTGTTTTTTGAATTCTTCAAAATTCACAAATAAATCATACATCTCTTCCGGACTAAGTGCTTGTATCATAAAATGCTCAACGATTTTGTCAATGGTTGTCACATCCCAGAATGGATTTGTTGCATACACTCTTGCTCGGTATTCTTCTCTCACGTCCATTTTTTTAGCTTCTTCCAAAATTGGCTCACATGCTGATGAACGCGAATGCACTGAAGGTGGTATAAATATCGAATCAACATACCCCCAAAAGTATTCGGCATCAAGTATTTTGATTGCCTCGTCAATTCTTTCTTTCATTAAAGCCGGAGTTTCAAGCATTTCTTCAATTTCTGCTCGGTCAAGTTCCAAAAACATTCCAGTTATTTTACAAGCACAGTATGGGAAATCCTTTGCAACAATTGCGTATAATTCTTCGCCATAGTCTCTTGGTCTCGGTATTATTTTGGTTTCGAGATAATTATTGTCGCAGTAGCACTCCGTGCATTGACAAATTGGGCACTGTTCTTCTTCGTTTTCCATTAGTATATTGTATTTACTGGTATTGGATTTTTTGACAGAGGGCTGAACAACTGGTGTTTGGATTGTCTTTTTATTGCATTTGTCAAAGGTGTGGTTGCGACTACTGCAATTGGTGCAGACATATTTTAACAGTTCGGGGCACGTCAATTGACTGTTTTTACTTTGTGTTTTATGGGGGAAGTGAGAAGTATATTCTTTTCCAAGGTTCTTGCAGTGTCCGCAAAATGGCATTTTTTACAAAAGGTTTTGATTTTAAAAGGGTTTGATTACAGTTTAATTTTATGCAGTTGTTAATTATGCAAAAAAAGAGTTCAATTTTATGGAGTGAATATATTTTGAAACACTGCACACAAAATATATTTTCAGGTTTTCATAGTTTTTATTGGTGATTTTTTTAAGGGGACATGTAGGGTTTGAACAAGGGTTTGAACAAGGGTTTGAACAAGAAGTTATAACTCTTTTTCCGGACGTATAATCCGGACATTTCTCGATATCAAGAAATGAGTGGGGCATTGCGTCATCGGTCTTTATGCCATTTATTTTGTAAATTGCATAAAAAAGAATTTGTCATTGGGTGGTTTTGATCCACCTCCCCCGACTCGCATTCGGCCTGTATGCTCCCATTACACTACAATGACTTTTTTATATGTGCCCCACCATCGCACATATTTGTCGCAAACTTCAAATGCGTCCCTTTGCCGATTCAAGAATCTTTATTATACGCTCCAACCATCGCGTATAACAGTCATAGTCTTCACTACGCCCTTTATGACCGGGCTCTGTAACTGATTATTGAAAACCCGTTATTTATACATCCCTATACAAACAACACATTACTGAGATAGTAAAATTTGATATGTGCCCCTCCGCCGCACATATCTGTCATAGACTTCACTATGTCCTCCTAATACTATCATTACATTAATATTTTATGCAGTTGTTAATTATGCAAAAAAAGATTTCAATTTTATGAAGAGAGAAGCAAATAAACAAGGGTTCTCTACAAGAATATATTTTGAAACACTGCATACAAAATATATTTTCAGGTTTTCATAGTTTTTATTGGTGATTTTTAAGGGGACCTGTAGAGAAACCGGTTTGACCAAGGGTTTGACCAAAAAGTTATAACTCATTTTCGGACATATAATCCGGACATATAATCCGGACATATAATCCGGACATATAATCCGGACATTTCTTGATATCGAGAAATGAGTGGGGCATTGCGTCATCGGTCTTTATGCCATTTATTTACACAATTGAAGAATTAAAATGTCCCATTTTAATTCTCCGATGGCGCGGTATCAGTAATGATTTGAAATGACACCCCTACGGGGTGTCCCATTTTAAATCTTCACTGGTATAAATTGCATAAAAAAGAATTTGTCATTGGGTGGTTTCGATCCACCTCCCCTAGCCCACTAACCAGTATGCTCCCATTACACTACAATGACTCAGTTTGATATGTTAACCGTCCTTCGGGTTATGAGCCCGACACCGCATGGGTTTCCTGTGCCGAGAATTGAACTCGGATCTTGACCTTGAAAGGGTCATATCCTACCACTGGACTACACAGGAGGGGTGCTCTTTCGAGCGTTATATCATTGGGTTGTTTCGATCAACCGTCCTTCGGGTTATGAGCCCGACGCGCTTCCTCTGCGCCACAATGATTGGGGGTGTCATTGGGTGGTTTCGATCCACCTCCTCTGGGCTTGTTAGTATGCATCCATTACACTACAATGGGTGGTTTTGACCCACCTCCTCTAATCCGCCAGTATGCGACCACACACTGCAACGACGTGTTTTGATAAGTGCCCCGCCGTCGCACATATCTGTCATAGACTTCACTATGTCCAGATTAACCATATCAATTACTTTTTACCCTGTGGGATTTTTTTAAAGATAATTTAATCCAATTAATCGCCTAAATGATTGCAAATATCATTACTCTGATATGTGCCCCACCTTCGCACATATCCATCGCAGACCTTTGTCGCGTTTCCTAATGTCATTGGGTGGTTTCGATCCACCTCCCCCGACGCTGATGTTGCCAGTACGCTCCCATTACGCTACAATGACTCGGTTTGATATATGCCCCCCTTCATCTTTCGACTTTTCCTTCGCACATATCTGTCACATCCATTTTTTTGATGTGTCCATCTTCCTAAATATCATTGGGCCAACCGTCCTTCGGGTTATGAGCCCGACGCGGTCTAAACCGTTGAAGAATTGAAATGGGACAAAGTCCCATCAATTTTTCTAGGTTCGGTACCGATTTCTGATTTTAAAGGGACGCAAAGCGTCCCATTTTAAATCGTCATCGGTATAAAGCGCAGCAAGCATGTGTCCTCTGCGCCACGATGATTTTGATACGCCCCCATTATACTTTTCCATCGCGTATAGACTTGTCGCAAACTCCCCCTTTTTTTTTGCGCTCTGGAGGCAGTGGTTCGAACCCTCGTCCAAATGGATTCTATCAGCTATGCTTTAACCATTGAGCTAAATGCACCGCTGACCCACCACACACATTATACACCTAAAATATTTTTGTTTATAACCCATAGTCTTTATTTTGGGGGATTGGGGAACATGTCTCTACATGATAGAGCACCTTTTTTTATTTTATTAATGGACATGGAGAGAAATCTTTTTGCAACACTATCAACAATGGTTTTTGTATAATCCGGGCAGATAATTTTCACACTACTAATATGGTTTATTTATATCAAGAAATGGGTGGGACATTGAGTCATCGGTCTTTCTCCAAGAATATTATTTGAATACATGTATATAATATTTTTATATTTATTTGTTCCATATGTTTATTCATTGTTTTTTGAGGGACATGGAGAGAAATCTTTTTTTCAACTTTTCAAGAACATTATTTGAACCATGCATATTAATATTTTTCAACTTTTCATATTTATTTGTTCCATATATTTATTCATTGTTTTTTGAGGGACATGGAGAGAAATCTTTTTTTCAACTTTTCAAGAACATTTTGTGAACCATGCATATTAATATTTTTCAACTTTTCATATTTATTTGTTCCATATATTTATTCATTGTTTTTTTAGGGACATGGAGAGAAACTTTTTTGAAGGGTTCTCTCCAAGAACATTATTTGAACCATGCATATTAATATTTTTCAACTTTTCAATTTTATTTGTTCCATATATTTTATGTTTGTTTTTTTAGGGACATGGAGAGAAACTTTTTTGAAGGGTTCTCTCCAAGAACATTATTTGAACCATGCATATTAATATTTTTCAACTTTTCAATTTTATTTGTTCCATATATTTTATGTTTGTTTTTTTAGGGACATGGAGAGAAACTTTTTTGAAGGGTTCTCTCCAAGAACATTATTTGAACCATGCATATTAATATTTTTCAACTTTTCAATTTTATTTGTTCCATATATTTTATGTTTGTTTTTTTAGGGACATGGAGAGAAATCTTTATGAATGGATTTGTATATTTTTTAAATAAGCCTCCCTGCGGTCGGCTTTACGGTCCCTTCGGGACCGGCCGGGGCCGAAGGCCCCGTTCTCTCAAACAACCCTTAGATAAAGTCTTTTATTTGAATACATGCATATTAATATTTTTCAACTTTTCAATAATATTTGGTTAATGGTTTTTATGGTTTTTATTTTGAGGGACATGGAGAGAAACTTTTTAAAAGGGTTCTTTTCAAAAATATATTATTGACTGCATATTAATTTTTTTATATTTATTTGTTCCATATATTTATTCATTGTTTTTTGAGGGACATGGAGAGAAATCTTTTTGAAAGGTTCTCTCCAAGAACATTATTTGAACCATGCATATTAATATTTTTCAACTTTTCAATTTTATTTGTTCCATATGTTTTATGTTTGTTTTTTGAAGGACATGGAGAGAAACTTTTTTGAAAGGTTCTTTTCAAAAATATTTTATTGACTGCATATTAATATTTTTCAACTTTTCAATTTTATTTGTTCCATATATTTTATGTTTGTTTTTTTGAGGGACATGGAGAGAAATCTTTTTAAAAGGGTTCTCTCCAAGAACATTATTTGAACCATGCATATTAATATTTTTCAACTTTTCAATAATATTTGGTTAATGATTTTTATGTTTGTTTTTTTGAGGGACATGGAGAGAAATCTTTTTAAAAGGGTTCTCTCCAATGGGTTATGCAACGCTATGAACAATGGTTTGGTATAATCCGGACAGATAATCCGGACAGATAATCCGGACAGATAATCCGGACAGATATTCCGGACAGATATTCCGGACAGATATTTTTAACACTACTAATCTAGTATATTTATATCAAGAAATAAGTGGAACATTGAGTCATCGGTCTAAAAGAAACCTACGGTTATTCAGCTTCGCTTACGTCTTTGACTCTTCCCTTAAAAGAAAGGACCTGGAGAGAAACTTTTTAAAAGGGTTCTCTTCAAGAATTTTTTTCAACTTTTCAAAATTATTTGGTTAATGGTTTTTATGTTTGTTTTTTTACACCTTTGCACATTCTAAATGCCGACCTCTGGTCGGCATCTTTGAACGTGCTTAGGTAACTGTCACTTTGCAACTGATAAATTACCTTTTATATCCAAGAAATCGCCAGAGGCGATTTCAGGTTATATAATCGGCGTTTTAAATGTGCAAAGGTTTAAAGGACCTGGAGAGAAACTTTTTTGAAGGGTTCTCTCCAAGAATATTTATTCAATTGTTTTTTTTAAGGGAAGAGTCTAAGACGTAAGCGAAGCTGAATAACCGTAGGTTTCTTTTAGGGAGGGGTCGTAGGGGCGGAAGCGAAGCTGAATCCGTAGGTTCCCTACTCCGTAGGTTCCCTTAACCTACTTTCCCACGCATATCTGCAAAATGTCCATTCAAATTTCTTTTCTACTATGTCTTCTTCTTTTGGTAATACATATTCCAATTGTTCGTATACATCTACCCACGCACTTTCTCTCTTTTTTACTATACTCCCACTCCCACTCCCACCACTCATTTCTTTCAATAATGGTCCCACTCCTTCATACTTCCACTTCCTGTCCACTTCCCATTCCCTATAATATCTATACACCCATGACAGTCCACACTTATATTCTAACTCTTTTTCCCCTTTTCCGCATATATCTTTATATCTCTTTTCCCATCCAGGTTCCATTGGATTTATATAGTGTTCTTCCTCTCTATAAATAAGCGGCGCATTGTTAAATAATGTTTCTTTGTCTACATTCATATCGATTCGCATTTTATTACGTTTCAAATATTCTTCTTGTATCCACCCTTCTTCTCTCACGGCCATCCACCGAATCACCTTATCAAATTGTTCCCATTGTATTTCATTATTCTGAATAATAAAGTAATTTTGACTCAATCCAATTGTTGCCTTGTATGCATCCAGCAAATGTTTTATTCCATTTGTTCGTATATTTAACGCAGGCAAATGCGGTAAAAAATCATTTCCCAGCATAAAGCAAAGAAATGCATAATCATAAATGCGCGCATGTTGTGAACAACCCATTTCAATTAATATTGACGAACATAGTGGGGTTATGTCCAAAATATAGGACGCTCCATTTTCCAAATCCGCGTTCAGACTTTTTGCAAAATCGGGTGCTTCTCTATATACAAAAAGGTTTGACATCTCATGATGAAAAATAGACAACATAAGTAAGTCCGCATCTAAACCATAGATTACCGTATTTTCACGAATGTGTTTTTCCGGATTCTCGCGAATATACTGGAACAATTTATGCTCACCTTCACCAGGTTTGTCGGATGCCGATACAATAATATTGGCCTTTTTCGCAAAATGTTTATTTACATACTTTGATAAAAAAATCATAAAATCAGTGCCCGGTGTAATTTGTATTGTGCTGAACAAAGGTTTGGGAATAATTCCGTGGTATTCCATAAATGCGGTACGGAATCTTCGGGTTCTCTGCTGTTTCATTTTAGCAAAAGGTGCAACACCATCAAACGCTATATAAACAGTGTTTGATGGACGAATTTCGTCAATGTATTTCTGTATTTTACTACACACGGTGGCCGAAATAGCTTGAAAATTTTCGGCAGGAACGGGGTTCATTTTGCCCGCCTTTTCAATTTCTCTCACTGAATCGTAAATAATTGAATTTGAATCCAAGTATAAGTTATGAAATTTATGAGTTTGTGCATTGAATTTTTGCAAAACCTTCATATGATTTCGGATAATATAAGAGAAATAAGCTGGAATTCCCATTGTTTACATAATAAACGAAAATATGTTTATACCTTTTTGTAAAACCTTTTATCCCATGGTATAATATAATGGATTTTAAAGAATTATTGATTTTAATTTACCGGATGATGCCGTTTATAATTGTGGCTTTTTTAGTAATATCATCTCTCTTTTCCGGTCAAATTTCCGGTTTTTTGGTTCTTGTGGGAATTATGTTATCATCATTAATTACAATTGGAATATCTCAAACGCAGTTTACAGACGAGAGCAATAAAACAGAATTGAATGACTGCAGTATCTTAACAATCAATAATACATTGTTATCAATTTTACCATTGAGCACGCACACATTTGCCTTTATTTTTGGATACTTTATTTACATAATTGTTAAGAACAAGGTTGTATTAAAGAATGCACTTTTGATTGCAATGATTACAGTCCTTGTTATTGTCGATGTTCTATATAATTTTAACTATTGTGCAAAAGAGCTTGTATTAATACCTCTAATCATTGGTGTATTTAGTGGCGTAATATGGGCAATTATGATTGGAAAACGTAACCAAATGATACCCCGAGTGGCTCGTGGTTCCAAATGCCGCATGACCAAAGGTTTATACAAATGCAAAATTAAGAGAACTGGTGAGATTGTCTCCACTTAAGGGTCAAAATACTGAATATTTGCATTAATCCAGAATTTAAACTGGCTCGAAATGCGTGCACGAGCAATGTCGTCAGCCATTAATTTCATTGACCGCGACTTGTCTTCGAATGCGTGAACAAAGCTTTTGATTGCTGCAATTGTGTTTGCACTTTCATAATTGGGGATTTGGTCTTTTTGTAAAACAGCGTATCCTTTTCGCTGGTTTACAACGTTGTGGAAATTGAAGAACAGATTTATCAAGTCGTCTTTGGTGCGTATGTTATTCATATTAATAGACCGCATATATTCAGACGCATGAGTGGAGCAAATTGGACAAGGTAAAGTTCCACAAACCAGCATTACATTTTTCAAAAAATCCCGGATAACTAAATTAAAATACTCGGGTTTCACTTTTTGCGCCATTACGTGGAAAAATGTCCAAATGGGTCTGCCCCATTTCATTTTTGGCAAATTGTCCTGCGGTTGAACTGTGGGAATTGGTTTATTAACCACGTATGATGTTGTTGGTATTTGCCGGTATGCAAAATGCATTTGCGCAGGTGGTTGTTGTTGGGTGGTTTTTCTGCGAGCAAGACTAAACATCATTATTAAAATAAATATATATATTTTAAAAGAAAAAGCTTTTGCACCGTATCCGAATAATAAATAAAAACAAAATAAAAATATAAAACCAAATAATATAAATGTCGTCCCAAGCCGAATTGATTAAAGCCATCAAAGAATGGATAACAATTGATAATGAAATTCGAAACATAAACAAAGAACTCAGGACACGCAAAGACAAATTAAAAAAAATATCGCAAAACCTGATGAAAACAATGAAAGAAAATGAAATTGACGAATTTGACATAAAAGGCGGCAAACTGGTTTATTCGCAAACCAAAGTAAAGAAACCAATCACCAAAAAAAACTTAGTAACTATATTATCAAAATATTACGAAGGTGATATTTCGCAGGCACTTGAAATGAATAAGTTCATCATGGATAATCGCGAAGAAATAGTGAAGGAAACCATCAAGCGGTCTATTGATAAAGACGAGTAGTCAACTTAAAGACGAGTAGTCAACTTAAAGACGAGTAGTCAACTTAAAGACGAGTAGTCAACTTAAAGACAAGTAGTCAACTTAAAGACAAGTAGTCAACTTAAAGACGAGTAGTCAACTTAAAGACGAGTAGTCAACTTAAACCAATCCTAACTCGGGAATGCAAGTTTTTCCATTGACCTGTTTGGCTTTAGCAATGATAGCCGGGTCAACCTTTCCTTCTAAAATGTCCTCCGTCTTATAAACATTATTGAATTTGTCAATGTAGTAAACAATTCCCATAATATTGGTAGCAACCACGTCAA